>Ga0307416_100000289_pt1 | contig 26280 bp, 23 predicted proteins | sample DK1Cmetagenome_2_FD_203821 | JGI IMG/M metagenome (GOLD analysis project Ga0307416, IMG submission 203821) | Maize rhizosphere microbial communities from greenhouse at UC Davis, California, United States - DK15-C-3 | ecosystem: Host-associated > Plants > Roots > Rhizosphere > Soil | place...
TGGGGATCGCGGTGCAGGGCGGTCCCGGCACGCTGAATCCCTCGTCGGTCACCGGACACGGACCCAGTTGGCGCATGGTCGTCGAACTTGGCGACTCGATACGTGCCTGGGGGACGTATCCCGGCGGTCAAAGCGGAAACCCCGTCAGTCCACGGTACAATGATCGGCTACCGCTCTGGCGCGAGGGACGCCTCGATACGTTGTTCGCCCCGCGCGATACCGCTTCCCTGCACAGCACCGCCAGGTTGCGACTGATTCCCCCCAAGTCGCCATGACCAGCATGCTCCTGGCGATTGCCGCGATGCTCGCCGGCACGTGGATCGGCGCACCTACGGTGACTCCGCTCCTCGTTGGTGCATTGATGGGATTGATGGTCCGCGAGAATCCAGCGAGACGGGCAGCGCTCGCCGGCATGCTGTCGTGGGCCGCGATCCTGCTGTTCGCCACGTTCCGGGGTGACGCAACCGGAGCGCTGGCCGGGACGTTAGGCGGTGCGATGGGCGCACCATCGTGGGCGATCGTCGTCGTGACCCTTCTATATCCCACCATCCTGGCGGCGTCGGCCGCCTGGCTGTCCCATCTTGTCGCGCGCCGGCTCATTCCGTCGGTTGGCGGAAGGCCGGCGCGCGGGATTACTCCTACCTGACTGCGATGTCGTCACCACGAGACTTCTTCAACATCGACGGCTCACTCACCGAAGAGGAGCGCGCCATTCGCGACACCATCCGACGCTGGGTGGATGAGCGCGTGCTTCCCATCATCGGCGATTGTTATGTGCAGGGCCGATTCCCGAAAGAACTGATCCCGGAGATGGCGGAACTGGGCGTCTTCGGCGCGAATCTCCCGGAGGAATACGGCTGCGCGGGGCTGAACAACGTCTCCTACGGCCTGATCATGCAGGAACTCGAGCGCGGTGACAGCGGCGTGCGTTCGTTCGCGTCGGTCCAGGGCGCACTCGTGATGTACCCGATCTACGCCTTCGGCAGCGAAGAACAGAAGCGCACCTGGCTGCCGAAGATGGCGAAGGGCGAAGTGATCGGCTGTTTCGGCCTGACGGAGCCCGACTTCGGGTCCAACCCCGCCGGCATGATCACGATGGCACGTGAGCAGCAGGACGGGTCCTGGATCCTGAATGGCGCAAAGATGTGGATTACGAACGGATCCACCGCGAAGGTCTCCGTGGTCTGGGCCAAGACCAACGACGACCCCGATGCCAGCTCGATTCGCGGCTTTCTCGTCCCCACGGACACGAAGGGCTTCACGGCGAAGGACCAGAAAGGAAAGCTGTCCCTCCGCGCATCGGACACGAGCGAACTCGTTTTCAGCGACGTTTATCTGCCCGCCGACGCGATCCTCCCCGGATCCGGTGGCCTGAAGTCGCCGCTGATGTGCCTGACGCAGGCACGCTACGGCATCTCCTGGGGCGCAGTCGGCGCGGCGATGGCGTGCTTCGAGGAAGCGAGCAGCTACGCCAAAAACCGCGTGATGTTCGACCGGCCGATTGGCGGATTCCAGATCCAGCAGCAACGACTGGCCGAAATGCTGACCGGCATCGTGCAGGGCCAGTTGCTGTCATTGCACCTCGGCCGGTTGAAGGACGCGGGCACGATGACGCCCCAGCAGGTATCGCTGGCCAAGCGCAGCAACGTCTCGATGGCCACGGACGTCGCCCGGGAGGCGCGTCGCTTGTTAGGCGCGGTCGGCGTGCTGGCCGAGTACGCGGCGATGCGCCACATGGCGAACCTCGAGAGCGTCTACACGTACGAAGGAACGCACGACGTCCACTCCCTCGTCCTGGGGCAGGCGATCACGGGCCTCAACGCGTTCAATTGATATAGCTGCGTCCGCTGGTCGGTTGACTCCGATTGCCGCGGCGGTGTAAGAAACGGTGCCCTCACAATCGACCATGCTTCGATCCGCCGCACTCTCAACATGCCTAACGGTCATGCTGGTGACCGTGGCGCATGCCCAGTCCGCACCGACCCGTTGTGGTGTCGGCATTCCCGCCAACGAGCAGAGCGGCTATGTGCCGCTGCCACGCGGCGATGTCTTCTGTCCGATCGTCGCCGATCCAAAGGCGTCGCGTACGTTCGTCAGCCTTCTGCGGCATGAATCCGGCGACGACCTGCAGGACACCGAGCTCGATATCGCGTCCGTTGGCATCGGGGACGCGTTCGGGGTTGGCCGCTGGAGCGGCGGTACGCCCGGCGATGGGATCCAACTCTCCATAACCGCCGGCGTTTTCGCGCAATTCGACCTGGGAACCTCGTCGTACGACATGCTGAATGCGGACTACGTTGTTGGCCTGCCACTGACGATCCGGAAAGGTTGGTTCTCGACCAGACTCCGTGTGTATCACCAGAGCTCGCACCTTGGCGACGAGTACCTGCTGCGTGAGCCACCGAACCGGCAGGACCGCGAGAACCTTTCGTTCGAGGCGTTCGAATGGCTGCTGTCAGCGGACGGTGGACCACTCCGGCTCTACGGCGGCGGCGAATTGCTCTTTCAGCGCGAGCCGGAAGATCTGGGCCGGTACGTGGGGCACGGTGGCGTGGAGTTCCGACCCGCGGCGCGCATCATTCCCATGGGTTCGTTAGGCGGATTCCGCTTCGTCGGCGGCGTGGACGTGAAGTCGTCCGAGGAGCAGGACTGGGAGCCGGCGATCAGCGCACGCGGTGGCCTGGAATACGATCGCGCCGGTGGCACCGACGTCACCGCCCGTCGCTGGGGAATCTTCGCCGAGTTTTATACGGGGCCGTCACCCTATGGACAATTCTTCCGCGAGAAGGTCCGGCTGATCGGAGTCGGCGTGCACTTCGGGGGATTTTGAACGGCACTCGACGCGGTGAGCGGTGAAGCGTTGGAGCGTTGAATGGTCAACGCCGTTCGGTTCATCCCGCGGTGGAAACGGGGCACGGTCGATGAAATCGTCCAGTGCGGGACGGGCAGCCACTCGTCGTGCAACGGGGTATGTTGCCAGCACGATATGAGAGCACGACGCGTTCAAGGAGAACTGATGACAGTGTTCGTCAAAGTGGCGAGGCTCACGGTAGTTGCCGGCGTGGTCGCGTCCCGGCAAGTGATGGGTCAGGGTGTGGATCCGCGCCCTGCCAACGGAGCCGATCAGCGGCCGGCGTTCGCCGGGCAGACCGACGCGCCCGAGCGGAAGCTGAACGTGAATTTCGAGATCGTTACCGTCAGCGACAACATCAATACCGGCTGGTCGGTGGCGTTCCTGCCTAACGGGAAGATGCTCGTCACCCAGCGAGGCGGCCAGTTGCTGGTCGTCGGCGCCGACGGCTCGCGGGTCGAAGTGACCGGCCTGCCGCCGGTCGACGCCCGTGGGCAGGGAGGCCTGCTCGACGTCGCGCTGGATCCGGATTTCGCGACCAACAGCACGATCTACTGGAGCTTCGCCGAACCACAGGACGGGGGGACCAACAACACCGCGGTCGCGCGCGGGCGGTTTGTCGATGGCGCATCACCGCGTGTCGAGGACGTGCGCGTGATCTACCACCAGGTCCCGGCCATGGCATCGCGAGCGCACTTCGGCAGCCGCCTCGTATTCGCACGCGACAAGACGCTGCTGGTGACCCAGGGTGACCGGTCATTCACACCGGGCCGCATGATCTCGCAGAACAAGGACGTGCTGGTCGGGAAGTTCGTCCGGATCAATCGCGACGGCTCGATTCCGTCAGACAATCCGTTCGTCAACCAGCAGGGCGTTCGTCCCGAGATCTGGTCCATCGGTCACCGCAATGCGCAGGCGGCGGCGCTGCATCCGTCGACCGGCGAGCTGTGGGCCGTTGAGCATGGGACACGCGGTGGTGATGAGCTCAACATCGCGCGCAAGGGTCGCGACTACGGGTGGCCCTCCATCGCCTACGGGATCGAGTATCAGGGGGGCCCGATTACGGGCGGGATCACTGCGCAGGAAGGCATGGAACAGCCGGTCTACTACTGGGATCCGGTGATCGGGCCGAGCGGGATGGCGTTCTATACCGCCGATCTCTTTCCAGCCTGGAAGGGAAGTCTCTTCGTTGGGGGACATGCGACGTACGACCTGGTTCGTCTTTCGCTTGACGGCGACCGCGTCGTGGGGGAGGAGCGGCTCCTGAAGGACGTGCAGCCCCGTCCGCGCGTTCGCGACGTTAGGCAGGGGCCGGACGGTGCATTATATGTTCTCACCGACAGTACCAGCGGGAAGCTGTTGAAGCTTGTTCCGCGTCGATAAGACCCGGCTGGCGCAACGCGACAGCAGCACGATCGAGCACGAAAAAAGCGCCGGCCCTGGAGGCCGGCGCTCGTTCCTGGGGCCGCACTATGGCTGCCTGGTCCCGGTGAAGCGATAGCGCGATACAATAGAGTCAGGCTTGTCGGCGAGCCGGGTAATACCGTAGCCGCTGATCTGGTTGCCCGCGAATCTGGCAACACCAGCGTCGGTCACCATGGCGCCTGACGCGGGGTCCTTGCTCGGCCCATTGCTTGAATACATCGCGCTGTCGCCGGAGAGCGTGTAGTTATTGATCAGCGTGTCCTTCGGCGCGAGGCTGACCACAAGGCGGCAGGTCCCGCCCCCGCACGAATCGGACCAGGTGGCGATCACAGAATCCGAACCTTCCGCCATCAAATTGCCCGCCCAATTGCCAGCAACATCTGCCTCAGTCAACGCGGGAGGCATGGCCGCAGCCGCTGAATCGGCGGGCGGAGTTTCGCTTCCACCACAAGCAACGAGGAACGGCAACACCAGCAAGTAGCGGCGCATGGGGTCTCCAAGTGCAGGGAGTCGAACATCGGGACGGTCGACAATAAGCGAGCCCGGGCATTTCGCGCCAGCAAAAGCTGCGTTGTTCATAAAAAAAGGGTCTTCGCGGCTTTGTGTGGGTGATCTCAACGGCTCGATTCACCCACACGAATCCACGACCTGAAAAACCAATACACGGAGCTAACGGACCAAAAACGGAGCTGACGGAGCAAATCATAGCTCCGTGAAGTCGGTAGTCTCCGTCCGCTCCGTGTGTCTGTTGTTGAGGAATCCCGTGAAAACCCGAACGCCGGTTTCACGGCTCCGAGGCAACCGAACAAGCTTCCCTCTTGTCAGGGCTCTCGCGTCGCCGCGCGAAGCGGTGCCCATTTCCCGAAATTTCGTGAAGGCCCCAAAAAAAGCGCCGGGTCCCCGCAGGGCCCGGCGCTCTGGATTCTGAGTGAAGTACTACGGGCTCTTGCTGCCAGTGAAGCGATAGCGAGCCACCACCGAGTCGGGCTTGTCAGCAAGGGTGAGCCAGCCGTGACCGGTGACCTGAGTTCCGGTGACCCGAGCAACCCAATGATCCACCACCATGGCGCCGCCGGCCTGCGGATCCTTGTACGGCGTCGACGTGCCGGTGCTACTGTCAGCGGCAAGCACGTAGGTGGAATGAACCGTGTCGTTCGGCGCAGTCGCGGTAACAAGGTGGCACGACCCACCGCCGCACGAGACCGTGAAGGTGGTCGTTCCGGTGTCCGGTGCCTCCGGCGTCACCGTTCCGGTCCACGTCCCGGCAACATCAGCCTCGGTAAGCGCGGGCGGCATGGCGGCGGCCGCCGAGTCAGCGGACGGTGCTTCTTCCTTTGCACAAGCGATGAGGAGCGGCAGTACAAGCAAGTAGCGACGCATGGGATCTCCGACGTGAGGAGAGGGAGAGGGAACGCGGACCACGGGATCTCACGAGGATAAATGATCACTGGCTTTTCCCGCCAGACCCACGGCGACCTCGTGCCCGCCTGATCACGATGTTCCAGCACCACCGCGGAAGAAATCGCAATGCCAGGACTGCCAGCTTGTAGCCGAACCCGGGGACGACGACGACGGGTCGGCGACGCCGCACAGCGCGCAGTGAACTCGCCACGACGTCCTCGGCATTCATCCACCACCAGTGGGGGACGCGATCCTTGTCAATGCCGCCCCGTGCGTGGAATTCCGTGTGCGTGTACCCGGGACAGAGCGCCTGGACATATACACCCTTGCCATGCAGTTCATGGGCGAGGCTTTCTGTGAAAACGCGTTGCCATGCCTTGGTCGACGTGTAGTTCACGCTGCCGGGACTGGTCAGGTACGACGCGATCGAGGACACATTGATGACGACTCCACGTTCCTGGCTGACCATCGTCTGGACGGCGGCCTGAGCAAGACGATTCGCGGCGAGGACGTGAACTCGAACCATGGCATCCTGGTCCTCGCGTGAGGTTCTCACGATGGATCCGCGAACGCCGAAGCCCGCGTTGTTCACGAGGAGATGGATATGTCCCTGGTCGATCCGCTCCACCACGCGGGACACGTCCTCATCGCGCGTCAGGTCGGCAGCGAGAATTTCTGATTCGGCGCCAGAAAGTTCACGCAACTCGGCGCCGAGTTCCTCCAATCGGCCAGCGTCGCGGGCAACGAGGACGAGGTCATAGCCCAGCCCCGCGAGCTGTCGCGCGAACTCCCGGCCCAATCCAGCCGATGCACCAGTGACAAGAGCAATCGGGCGCTCTGCAGGATTCATTCGGGCGATTGATGACAAGGGAGTTGCACGCCTTGTTTCATTTGATCCGGATCAGGAGTACGTACCGCGAGGAAACCATGGCCGACACGATCGAAGAAATACGGGCAATCGTCGCCCGAACGCTGGACTGGGAAGAAGCGCACGCGACCTTCGACAAGTCAGTGGCAAACTTTCCTGCACATCTTCGTGGCCAGCGGCCACCGAACTTCCCGCACTCGGGTTGGGAGCTGGTGGAGCATATTCGCATTGCGCAGGAAGACCTCGCCGATTTCATGGAGCGGGCCGACTACCACCAATACAAATGGCCCGATGAATACTGGCCGACATCACCTGAGCCGCCGTCCGATACGGCCTGGGAAGCGAGTGTCGCTCAGGTCAAGAGGGATCGTGAGCACATCAAGGAAATCGCAATTAGACCGTCAATCGATCTGATCGCGAGAATTCCGTGGGGAACCGGCCAGACGTATCTCCGCACGATTCTGGTCGCGGTTGACCATACCGCGTATCACGTTGGACAGATCATTGCCGTGCGAAAGCTGCTGGGGGCCTGGCCCTGAGCGGGAAACAAGGGTCGGAAATAAGGGTCAGAGTCGAATTACTGAAATTCGACTCTGACCCTATTTAGCGAAATTCAACTCCGACACTAAGTTAGCGAATTCGACTCTGACCCTAATTAGCGAATTTCGACTCTGACCCTATTTACCGAAATTCGACTCTGACCCTATTTCGGCGCGGCGAACTGCTGCAGCATCGCCTTCACGTCTTCGGGGATCGGTTTCGGGCGCATCGCGTCGCGTTCGACACTCACGACCGTGAGCGATCCGCTGGCACGATGCAATCGGTCCGAAGCGCGATAGAACTCGAATCGCATGGTGATCGCTGTTGTCCCGATGCGCGAAAACCACGACTGGATCAGTACCTCCTCTTCCAGCTCGGCGGCGCTGTGGAATTCGAGATGCAACGCCTTTCGCGGAATCCAGACACCGCGCTCGAGACGCAGCTCGTGAACCGGTAACCCGCAGGCGCGCGACATCTCGCTCTCGGCCACGCCCATCAGGCGCAGGTACGCGCCGTAGAAGATGATTCCCATCGGATCGCTGTCCGACCAGCGGACCCGATCCCTCACCTCGAACGCGTTAGGCGGCGGCAGATCCGCCAGTTCCGTGTGTCGAGACTTCACCGTCATGTCTCCCCGGTTGCAGAGGGCACGACCGCCGTCGCCTCGATTTCCACCACGGCACCCGGCTCCATGAGCCCACTGACCTCGACGACTGACATCGCGGGGTAGTTCGAGCCCATAACGGCACGGTACGCCTCTCCCAGCGCTGCGGCAGACGCCAGATATTCGCCGCGATCGACCACGAACCAGGTGAGCCTGACGACGTGCTCCGGCCGGGCTCCGTCTTCCGCCAGAATGGTTGTGATGTTGCGGAGCGCCTGACGAGCCTGCGAGACCAGGTCCTGGCCCGCCAGCCGGCCACGCTCGTCCCACCCGATCTGCCCGGCCACAAACACCATCCGGCCGCCACGTGTCGATACGCCATTCGTGTAACCGCGCGGGCGCGGCCAACCGCTGGGCTGCAACAGGCGATGGTTCACGAAGCCTTTCCCTCCTTGAGTCGGAAGCGTTGCAGCTTCCCGGTGTCCGTCTTGGGAAGCGCGGCCACGAATTCGACGTGGCGCGGATACTTGTAGGGCGCGATCGTCGCCTTGACATGATCCTGAATCGCGCGCGCCATGGCGTCGTCCGCGATTCGATCGGCCTTGAGCACGACGAATGCCTTCACGGCCTGGCCGCGGTCGACATCCGGAATTCCGACGACCGCGCACTCCAGCACGGCCTCGTGCTGCAACACCGCCGCCTCGACCTCCGGCGCACCGATGTTGTAGCCGGCCGAGATGATCAGGTCGTCGGTGCGAGACTTGAAGTACACATAGCCGTCGGCATCCATGGTGACCGCGTCACCCGTGAGGTTCCACCCGTCCTGCACGTAGGCGCGCTGCCGATCATCGGAGAGGTACCGACATCCGGTTGGACCGCGTACCGCGAGCCTCCCTACGTTACCTGCCTCCACCGGCCGCAACGAATCGTCGAGCACTGCGATGTCGTAACCCGGCACGGCGCGGCCAATCGCGCCGGTACGCACGTCCTTCCCGGCGGCAGCAATGAAGATGTGAATCAGTTCGGTGGCGCCGATTCCGTCGAGCATCTCGATCCCTGTTGCCTCGCGCCACAACGTTCGCGTGGCATCCGGGAGTGCCTCCCCGGCGGAGACGCAGGCACGCAACGACGTCGTATCGAATCCGCCAGGACGCTGCGCTATCAAGAGCGCCATCTGTCGATAGAAGGTGGGCGCGGTAAAGCTGATCGTGGCTCGTGTCTGCGCGATCGCGTCCAGTAACGATTCGGGCGTGGCGCGCTCGAGCAACACTGTGCTGGCACCGACCGACATCGGGAAGCAGAGCAGCCCACCGAGGCCGAACGTGAACGCGAGCGGCGGCGTGCCGATGCAACGGTCACCGGCTCCGATGCCGAGTACCTGCTGCGCGAATCCTGTACACATCGCCATCACGTCGCGGTGAAAGTGCATGCATCCTTTCGGAACGCCCGTCGTGCCTGACGTGAAGGCGATGAGCGCGACGTCGTCGCTGGCGGTGTCGCAGGCTGCGAAAGGCGAGGTATGCCTGGCGATTGCGTGTTCGAGATCTCCCGAGTCGCCGCCCCACATCCGCGTGGCATCGATGATCGGCTTGCCGTGACCGGCCGCCCAGAGCTCGTCGTGCAGGCGCGCGTCGCATAACGCGGCGTTGCAGTCTGCACGCTCGATTATGACTCTGAGTTCAACAGACCTGAGCATCGGCATTGTCGCCACGGCCACCATGCCGGCCTTGAGCGTCGCCAGCCACGCCGCTGCCAGCCAGCGCCCGTTGTATCCGCGAAGCAGCACGCGGTTTCCGGATACCAGCCCCATCTCGCTGACGAGGACGTGAGCCAGCGCATCGACCTGCGCCGCCAATTCCGCGTACGTCGTCTCATGCCATCCGCCATCGCCGTCACGCGTGACCAGAGCGACTCGATTGCCGTGACCCGACGTAATCGCGCGATCGAGCAACTCCACGGCTGCGTTCATGCGCTCGGGCGCGTCATAGACGCCACTGAGGTTGAACACGGGCCACTGATCCACCGGCGGCAGGTGTGCCCGCGCAAACCCGTCGACGTGTCCGGTGCGATGGAATGCAGTCGTCATGAAGCGTGCGTTGCCTGGTGTGTCTTGAGCGCCTCTCGCCCCACCAACAGCCGTTGCACTTCCGACGCCCCCTCGTAAATGCGGAGGGCCCGGATATCGCGATACAGGCGCTCGACGACCTCGCCCACGCGCACGCCCCTTGCCCCATGGAGCTGGAGGGCGCGGTCGATGACCTGCTGCGCCAGTTCTGTGGCCGCGAGCTTTGCCATCGCGGCGATGCCGGTCATGCGCCCGGGCTGCGTGTCGCGATGCCAGGCGGCGCGATAGGTGAGCAGCGCTGCCGCATCGACATCGGTCGCCATGTCGCCGAGTATGCCCTGGGCGAGCGGTTGTGCCCCGAGCGTGGCCCCGAACATGGCGCGCCCGGTCGCATAGCCTAACGCTTCGAGCAGCGCGCGTCTCGCGAACCCGGTCGCGGCGGCGGCAACGGAGACCCGGAAGATGTCGAGCGTCTTCATGGCCAACCCGAACCCTTCGTCCACGTTCCCGAGCCGGTTCTCGTCAGGCACCGTGCAGCCGTCGAACGTCAGCGTGGCCAATGGATGCGGTGCCATCACCGGGATGCGTTCACTGATGGCCAACCCGGCGGTCGGCGCCGGCACGAGGAAGGCCGTGATTCCCTTTGCCGCTGCTGCCTGGGCGCTGGTGCGGGCGAACACGCAATAGAAGTCGGCGATGCCGCCGTTCGAGATCCAGGTCTTGGTGCCGTCGATGCGCCACCCCTCGGGCACGCGTGTCGCCGTCGTCCGGAGCGCCGCCGCGTCCGAGCCGGCGTCGGGCTCCGACAGCGCGAACGCCGCGATGGTGTCTCCCCGGGCGACCCGCGGCAACCACCGGGCCCGCAGCGCGTCCGATCCGCCTAACGTTATGGCGCCCGATCCGAGGCCCTGCATCGCGAACGCGAAGTCGGCCAGCGCGTCGTGTGATGCCAGGGCCTCGCGGAGCACGCACAGCGAACGGGACTCGACGGATTCCAGCGCGCCGCCCCACGCCGCGGGCACGCAGTATCGCAGCCACCCGCCGTCGCCAAGCCGTCGCACCCACTCGCGGCTCGGCGCGTCGGCCGCGGTTGCGAACGTCGTGGCATCAGCACCGTTAGGCGGCTGTGTCGCCAGCCATGCGACGATGGACGCCGCCAGGGCGCGGTGACCGTCCTCGAAAAACGGCCAGTCGAGGTGCGACGCGTGTGAGCTCATCGGCCCTCGAACACGGGCGACTTTTTGGCCGCAAAGGCCTCGAACGCGGTCGCGAAATCCGCGGTGCCCATGCATAACGCCTGTGCCTGCGCTTCCATTTCCAACGCCTGCTCCACCGAGACGCTCCACTCCTGCTGCAGCATCGTCTTGGTCATCGCGTGCGCGAACGACGGTCCACTCGCGAGGTCTGCCGCTCGCCGTGTGGCTTCGGCCATCAACTCCTCGCGCGAGATGATGGCGTTGTAAAAGCCCCATCGCTCTCCCTCGGGAGCCTCCATCGTCCGACCGGTGAACAGCAGCTCGGCGGCGCGTCCCTGGCCGATCAGTCGCGGCAGGATGGCGCACGCTCCCATGTCGCAACCCGACAACCCGACTCTCGTGAACAGGAAGGCGGTGCGGGCTTCCGGCGTCGCGAGACGGAAATCGGACGCCATGGCGAGGATCGCGCCCGCTCCGGCGCACGCGCCGTCCACGGCTGCAATGATCGGTTGCGGACAGCCACGCATTGCCTTCACCAGGTCACCGGTCATTCGCGTGAACGCGAGGAGTTCCGGCACTGCCATCCGCGTCAGTGGTTCGATGATCTCGTAGACGTCGCCACCCGAACAGAAGTTGCCGTCACTGCCGCTGATCACCACTGCCCGGACATCGGACGCGTACGGCAGTTCACGGAAGAGGTCGCGCAACTCGGCGTAGACATCGAAGGTCAGCGCATTCTTGCGGGCCGGCCGGTTCAGCATAACGATGCCGACGCGTCCGTCGTGTGCCGTCGACCAGCCGAAATGTTTCGGCGCGAACGAGGCGAGTGGACGCCGCATGACGGACATCGGGTCAGGTTGGGTGGCGGTCATTCAGGAGTCCTCGAAGGGCGGAATCCCCGTTTCACGGAACCGAGCAGCGCGTGAAGATCCTTTCGCTCGGCTGCCGTGAGGGAAGCGAACAGCGTGGTGATCCAGTGTTCGTGTGCGCGAGCCATCGCCGCGAAGTGCCGCCGGCCGGCCCTCGTGAGCCTAACGACGGCGGCGCGGCGGTCGGCATCGGCCACGCGCCTGGTCACAAGGCCCTCGGCCTCGAGGGATCGAACCAGCCAGGTGACGTTTCCGCCGGTGGTCAGGGTGCGCTCGGAGAGCTCGCCCATTCGGAGCCCATCGGGGGCGCGTTCCAGTTGCGACAGGAGATCGAATCGCGGAAGCGTTGACCCGAACTCACGCTTCAGCGCGCTGCCCACGTGTTGCGAAATCATCGTGGTGCAGGTGAACAAGCGAAGCCAGAGCCGCAGCGACTCCTGTTCAGGCCCGTCGATGGCTCGAGGGAGACGTTGTGCAGTCATCGTGACGACCCCTCGACGACGATCGCCTCTCCAGTCCGGCTGCCTGTAGGTGCGATGCAGAGCTGCACGACAACAGTGGCGACTTCGTCCGCAGTCACCAGGCGTGACTGGCCGGCCCTGTCGAGTATCGCGCGCAACGAATCGTCCTCACTCTTCCCGGTTTTCGTGGCAATACGCGTCATCGACTCGCGTACCAGGTCGGTGTCGGTGTAGCCGGGGCACACGGCGTTGACAGAAACGCCGTGCTTCTCCACTTCGATCGCCAGTGCCCTCGTCAGGCCCACGAGCGCGTGCTTGGCCGCGACATATGCAGTGACGTAGGCTTCGCCGCGCAGGCCGGCCGTACTCGCCACGTTGATCACATGTCCATGATGCCGTGCGATCATCGACGGAAGGACCGCCTGCGTGGCGTGGACTGCCCCGAGCAGGTGCACGGCGATCATCCGCTCGAAGAGCGATGGGTCCGACTTGAGGAACGGCGCCGACTCGGTGGATCCGGCGTTGTTCACCAGAATGTCGACGGGACCGAATCGTTCCGCTGCGGCCGCGCAGGCAGCATGAACCGCTGAGCGATCGGTCACGTCCGCAACGAAGGTTGCATGAGAACCTGTCAGCGTGCACGCGGTTTCTTCACCCCGCGTGCGGTTACGAACCATCAGGCTGATACTTGCGCCATTGTCAGCGAGTGAGCGAGCGATCGCCGCCCCGATTCCCCGATTGGCGCCGGTCACGACCGCGTGTTTTCCGCTGAGCGCACTCACGTCAGCTCTCCTTTCGGCGGTCCAGCTGATGCGACCGTGACGCCGGCGGCGGCGCGTTCGCGAGCGAGCACACGGTCGAGCTGATACTTGCCCGCGAGGTACTGGTCGGGCCAGGTCGCACCCGAATAGCCCCATCGCGCCGCTTCCGTCAGCGTCCACGCGGGATTTACCAGGTGCGGTCGTCCGATCGCCACGAGGTCCGCGCGCCCCGACGCGATGATGCCGTTGGCCTGGTCCGCGTCGGTGATCGCGCCAACGGCGATGGTCGCGATGCACGCCTCCTGGCGGATCCGATCCGCAAACGGCGTCTGCCACATCCGCCCGAATACGGGCCGGTCGTGGCTCACTACCTGGCCTGCCGACACATCGATCATATCGGCGCCACTGGCGCGAAACAGCCGTGCGATCTCGACGGCATCGTCCGCCGTATTCCCGCCATCGGCCCAGTCGTGCGCGGAGATGCGAACCGACATCGGTAAGTCTGACGGCCATTCGGCGCGCATCGCCTCGAACACGCGCAGTGGAAAGCGTGCGCGGTTGGCGAGATCGCCGCCGTACTGGTCGTCGCGCCGATTGGTCAGCGGCGAGAGAAAGCCCGACAGCAGGTAGCCGTGCGCGCAGTGCAGCTCGAGCCAGTCGAACCCGGCCGACCGGCCCAGACGCGTCGCGCGCACGAATTCCTCGGTTACGCGGTCCATGTCGGCGTCGGTCATGGCCCGCGCCACCTGCGACACCCCAGGCAGGTATTGCTGTTCGGAAGCGGCGAACAGGGGCCATTCGCCGTTAGGCAGCGGCTGGTCGACGCCTTCCCACATCTTCTTCGTGGCCCCCTTCCCGCCGGAGTGGCCGAGTTGGAGTGCGATCTTGGCCGTGCTGTATTCGTGAACAAAGTCGACGATGCGCGTCCAGGCATCGCGCTGCTTCTCGTTCCAGAGCCCCGTGCACCAGGGAGTGATCCGACCCTCCGGTGAAACGCACGTCATCTCGGTCATGACCATGCCCGCGCCTCCCGTCGCCCGCGCGCCGAGGTGGACGAAGTGCCAGTCGGTGGGCATGCCATCGGTTGCGGCGGTGTATTGGGCCATCGGCGAGACCACGATCCTGTTCGGTAACGTGATGCCGCGCGCCCGGAACGGCGTAAAGATCGCGGGTGGTGGCGTCGTTTGCTCATCGACGGCAAGACCCGATCGCTGCGCAAACCACCGCTCGAATGCCTCGACATATTTCCGGTCGCGCACGCGGAGGTTCTCGTGCGAAATCCGCTGGGACCGGGTCAGCAATGAGTAGGCGAATTGCTCCGGCGCGAGGTGAGCATAACGATTCACGTGCTCGAACCACTCGGTCGAGTTCCGGGCCGCGTTCTGGAGCTTGAGCACCTCGATCGAGCGCTCCGCCTGATAGCGGGCGAGGGACGCGGCCAGGTCTTCACGATTCGCGAGGTGGGCGTCGAGCGCGATCGCGTCTTCCATGGCGAGTTTGGTGCCCGACCCGATCGAGAAGTGCGCGGTATGTGCGGCATCTCCCAGCAGGATGACCGGGACGCGGCGGTTACCACCGTCCATCCAATGGACCCACTCGGCGCAGGTGACGCGAGGGAAACGCATCCACTGGGCCGCACCGCGAAGGTGCGAGGCATTGCTCATCAACGGAGCGCCATCGAGCACGAAGTCGAAGAGGCGTTCGCAGAACGCGATCGATTCTTCGGTGGACATCCTGTCCAGTCCTTCACGTTCCCACACATCCGTCGGCGTCTCGACAATGAACGTGCTCGTATCCGACGCGAACTGGTACGCGTGTGCCTGGAACCACCCTGATGGTGTTTCCCGGAAGGCAAAGGTGAAGGCGTCGAAAGACCGGGGAGTGCCAAGCCAGACATAGCGGCAGAGGCGCATGTCCACGTCTGGCTTGTACGTCGTCGCGAACTGGTTGCGGATGCTGCTGTTGATTCCGTCGGCGGCGATGACCATGTCAAACGCGCCGTCGCCGACGGTCGATGCGAGCGTGGTAGCGTTCAGCTCTCTTTCGTGGGTGAGCTGGACGCCGAGTTCCCGACTTCGCTCTTGAAGGATCGCCAGCATGCGGTGCCGGCCGATGCCGCTGAAGCCGTGTCCACCTGAGCGTATCGACTCGCCCGCGAAGTGGACTTCGATGTCGTCCCAGTGATGCAACGCCTTTGAAATGTCGACGGCGCTGGACGGATCGGCCGCGTGGAGGTTGGCCACCGTCAGATCAGACAGGACGATGCCCCATCCGAAGGTGTCGTCGGGTCGGTTGCGGTCGACGACGGCGACGAACGCCTGCGGGTCGCGCCGCTTGATGAGCAGCGCAGTGTAGAGTCCGCCCGGTCCTCCACCGACGACCAGCACCCGCACGCGTGACCCTCCAGAAGTGCCCGCGAATGGGTACGGAGCATTGCTTCAAATATCAAGGATCTACGCGGATACATCCAAGAGCTGACCGCGGAGGAGCGCGAAGGCAGCACGGAGACGCGCCGAGGAATTCGTATGCCATTCCCGCGGTTCGATGTTTTTCACAAAGATGAAAAGAGTCAGACTCCGGCTTGACGGAGTCTGACCTTACTCTGCGCACATCCGTGCTGTCTTGGCGCGCCTCCGCGGTCATGATATTTGTTCGGCGTATTTCAACTCCGGACTCGACAGGGTTTCTGGAGTTAGTTTTCCTGTCCCCAAACACGAACCAGAACTCACTGTGAAGATCGCCGTTTGTATCAAGCGCGTCCCGGAGATGGACGTGAAGTTCCGGATCGCCTCGTCAGGCACAACCGTCGACGAGGCCGGCCTCAAGTTCGACATGTCCGACTTCGATGGCTATGCTGTCGAGTTCGCGCTGCAGACGACGGAAAAACTGGGCACCGGGGACGTCACGGTGATTTCACTTGGCCCCGACGCGGTGCAGGAGACGCTGCGCAAGGCGCTGAGCATGGGTGCGGCGCGGGCGGTGCACCTCAAGGCCGAGCGTATTCCCGTCGACAACTTCGCGGTTGCCCAGGTACTGGCGGCGGAGCTCAAGGACGGCGGCTACGACCTGATCCTGTTTGGCAAGCACGCGGCGGACACCGCCAGTGGCGCGGTCGGGTTGATGACCGCGGAATTGTTAGGCATCCCGATGGTGCAGGCGTGCACGAAACTTTCGTTCGAGGGTGGGAAGGGGATTGCCCGCCGCGAGGTCGAAGGCGGCGCGGAAATGGTGACGTTCCCGCTGCCGGGCGCCGCGTCGATCGACGAGGGCATCGCGCGCCCGAGATATCCGTCGCTGAAGGGTATCATGGCGGCGAAGAAGAAGCCGATGGACGTGAAGCCGGCGCAGCCGGGCGCGGCGCGGCTCTCGGTGGTGAAAATGGAACTCCCGCCCGAACGGAAAGCGGGGCGAATCATCGGTGAAGGTGCCGCTGCCGTTCCCGAGCTCGTGCGGCTCCTCAAGGAAGAGGCGAAGGTACTCTGATGCCTAACGTATTGGTCGTCGCCGAGGCGCGTGGCGGAGAAATCCGGAAGGTCACCCTCGAGTTGCTCACCGCCGCGCAAAAACTGGCGGCCGGTGGCGATGTCCACGCCGTTCTCGCCGGTCCTCCCGGCATCTCGACCGCCCTGGCGGGCGCCAAGGTTACGTACGTCACTGAGCACGCTGCATTCACCGAGTACAACGCGGAGGCACTCTCCGCGCTCGTCGCCGAACGGGCGAAGGCCGGATACGGCATCGTGCTGCTGGCCGCCTCGGCACAGGGAAAAGATCTCGGACCTCGCGTCGCCGCGAAGCTCGGGGTCCCGATCGCATCCGACGCGCTCACCGTTGCCGCAGACACCGAGGGAGTCGTAGTCACGCACTACGTCTACGCGGGAAAGATCATCGCAACGATGAAGCTTGCCGCGAATCCGGCGGTGGTTTCGCTGCGGCCCGGCTCAGTTGCGCCCGAAGCGCTCCAGGGCGAATCGAGTGTCAGCACCGTGAGCATTGAGCCGCCCGCCTCACGAGTGGTAGTCACCGAAGCGATCCGTGGTGACTCGCGCAAGCTCGACCTTGCCGATGCGCCGGTGATCGTGAGTGGAGGTCGCGGCCTCAAGGCCGCCGAGAACTTCAAGCTGGTCGAGGAACTGGCCGAGGCCTTCGGGAACGCCGCAGTCGGCGCTACGCGCGCGGTGACCGACGAAGGGTGGCGTCCGCACAGCGATCAGATCGGACAGACAGGTCGCCAGGTTAGTCCGGATCTGTATGTTGCGGTCGGCATTTCGGGAGCGATCCAGCATCTGGCCGGCATGCGCACATCGCGGACGATTGTTGCGATCAACAAGGACAAGGATGCGCCGATCTTCAAGCTCGCCGATTACGGCATCGTCGGTGACGTGTTCGAGATTGTTCCAGCTTTAACGGCCGCGATTCGCGAGGCCAAGGCGAAGGGATAGCTCCGAGAAAAGCTTTGACCACTGAGGCGCACAGTGGCGCACAGAGGAGCAATGCGGGTTCGTGCGAACCTCATTCGCCTCGGCGTGCCTTTGTGGTTAATTGCTTTTTCGACGCCTAGCTTAAAGGCATGAGCCCAGCCAACGGCGCGTTTCTGTTCGTCCTCATCATCGCATTCGCGTGCTTCTCGTACAGCGCGCAGCGACTGTACCGATTCCTCCGAATCGGCAGGGACGAGCCCCGCTGGAACGACGTCCCCAGACGCGTCTGGAACCTCCTCTCGATAGGCATTTTCCAGCGGAAGATCCTGCGTGATCCAGTCGCCGGTCCGCTGCACGCGCTCGTCTTCTGGGGCTTTGTCGTCCTCACCGTAGGCAGCGTCGAAATCCTGCTGGCCGGCGCTTTTCCGGCACTCGCGTTCATTAACTGGCTACCGAGTGGGCCATATCGACTCTTCGTGCTGTCGCAGGAAGGGTTTGCGATCTTCGTGCTCGTTGCCGTGACGGTCCTGCTCTATCGCCGCATCGTCGTCAAACCGAAACGGCTGCAGGGCGACAATGTGCATTCAGGCGATGCGATCCTGATCCTGTCCATGATCGCGGGCCTGATGATCACGCTCATGCTGACATCAGCGTTCGATCGCATCATCGAACCGCGACTGCCGATGTTCGTTCAGCCGGTATCGTCGCCGGTGGCGCTGCTGTTCGGCTGGATGTCGCCCGAAGCGGCAGCAACCGGACGCGAGCTGAGTTGGTGGTCGCACGCGCTGCTGATTCTCGCGTTCCTCAACTACCTCCCGTACTCCAAGCACCTGCACGTCATCGTCTCGCTGCCTAACACGTACCTCTCAAACACCAGCGGTCCGGGAATCATCGGCGCCATGAAACCGATGGACCTGGAAATGGAAACGGACCAGTTCGGCGCGTCCGACGTTACACACCTGACGTGGAAGAACCTGCTCGACGGCTACAGCTGCACCGAGTGTGGGCGCTGCACCGCCGCCTGTCCGGCGAACATCACCGGCAAGCCGCTCTCACCGCGAAAGATCGTCATCAATACCCGCGAGCGACTCAGCGAAATTGCTCCGGCCATCGTCGGCGGAACCGACCGCTTTGCTCAGCCGCTCTTCGGGAGCGCTGTGGTCGCCGCCGAGGACGGTCGCAGGCTCACCGACACCTACATCACCGAGGAGGAGCTGTGGGCCTGCACGTCGTGCCGGGCATGCGTATACGAGTGCCCGGTCTCGATCGACCAGCTCGAGATCATCAATGAGTTGCGACGTGGCCTGGTCCTCACCGAGTCCAGATTTCCCGAAGAGATTCAGCCCGCGTTCGAATCGATGGAACGCAATGGCTCACCGTGGGCATTTCAGCCAGCGGACCGCGCAAAATGGGCGGAGGGTCTCGACATCCCGACCATGGCCGAGGTCACGGCTCGCGGCGAGCGGCCGGACATTCTCTTCTGGGTCGGTTGCATGGGTTCCTTTGACGATCGCGCGAAGAAAGTCACCGTCGCTTTCGCGCGCATTCTCAAGGCCGCCGGCGTTCGATTCGCGATACTCGGCCAGGAAGAAAGCTGTCACGGCGATCCCGCTCGTCGCATGGGCAACGAGTACCTCTACCAGATGCTGGCGAAGCAGGCAATCGAGACGCTCAACGGTTACGGCGTCACAACGGTCGTGACGCATTGTCCGCACTGCTTCCACCAGATCGGAAACGAATTCCCGCAGTTAGGTGGAACGTTCGACGTCGTCCACCACTCGGAATACCTGTCGCGATTGTTGGCTGAAGGTCGCGTTCCATTGGACACACCGGACGGGCAGAAGCTCGTCGTTGCCTATCACGACAGCTGCTACCTCGGTCGCTACAACGACGTCTACGAGGGTCCGCGCGAGACGATCCGCCGCGCACTGCCGGTGGTGACGATCGCCGAGCCGGTTCGCACACGCGACCGAGGACTCTGCTGCGGCGCCGGGGGCGGTCGCATGTTCATGGAAGAACGGACCGGGAAGCGGATCAACGTGGAGCGCACCGAGGAGTTGCTGGCGACTGGTGCAGACACGTTGGCTGTGGCGTGCCCGTTCTGCCTGACTATGATCAGCGATGGCGCGCGTGCCCTGGGAAGTGAGGCGCCGGTGCAGGACATCGCCGAGATAGTGGCGAGCAGGTTGAGCACCGGCGGGTAGCGGGCCAACAGCGCGGAGTGCATTTTGGTGGCGCTACGAAGTTCTCGAGCCCCGTGCCCGAGCTCCCCAACCACTTCTGAGCGACCCGGAGAACCCAATGCGCCACGCGCGAGCCTCGTTCCGTTTCGCGGCGTTCCTGACCGCTGTGACAGTGCTGGCCTGTACCGGCGGTGAAAAGGGCGCTGAAACGGCAGACACTTCAGCTTCCGCCGCCGCCGCGGCTCCCCCGCCTGCGGAGTCGTATACGCTGGTAGGCGATGACGGATCGTGGACCGCCGACATCGCGCCCACCGGAATCGTCTACCGTCCGAAAGGGCGTGACTCACTCATGTTCGACTACAAGGCGCCGGCGGTGACTGGCGCCATCAGTGAGTACGATGTGCTGATGACGACCAAGGATACCGTCCGGATCACGATCAACCTGGCGGCCACCGCGTGCACCGCGGGTGGAACCCAGCACACGCACCTGGCGCAGCTCTGGTTGTCCGGAAAGGCCAATGGCCGCGACGTGAATACGCAGACCAAGGGGTGCGCTTCGAAGAAGTAGTCGCGATTTCGCTGTCCGCGCGCCGGTCTTCGGATCGGCGCGTTTTTTTTCACCGGGCGATTTGGTGCACCGTAATCGAGTGATCGCGACCGTTCAGCGGAATCGACACGACATTCGCACCGACATGCTTCAATCCCACGTCGTACAGCGCGGCGAAGAACTCCGGAGCACCGACGCGCCCCGGGTCGGCAATCAGTGCACGACCGTTCGCGGCCAGCGTGGTTGCGATCGTGCGCGCCACGACCGGACCATAGGCGCGCTCATACAACACGTCGGCTCCGACGACGACGTCGAACGCGGGAATGGCGTTAGGCAGTTGCCGCCAGTCGAGGTGCATCACACGCGGTTCCCGGGCTGCGTTGCTCGCGCCGTTCAATCGCGTAAAGGCCAGCGAGTCGTCGTAGTAGTCGGAGGCGGTCGCGTCGAATCCGGCGCGCAGTGCCGCCGCCGTGACCAGGCCGACGCCACAGCCGAGCTCGAGCAACGACAACCCCTGGCCATTCATGGCGCGAACAGCTCGCGCCAGCGCAATCGATGACGGCCAGACGTCAGCCCAGTACGGAAGGCGCTCGTCTCGATTGAACGCCGCTTCATCGATCAGCTGTTCGGCGTTTCGCGGATGGACGATCGAGAATCGGTCGTCGCCGATATCGATTTCGGTCGTGGTGACATCGAAGCGATCAAGGAACGCCTGCGCGCCTTCCGTCATAGGCTGAAGGCCTCGGAAAGCTGTGCATCCTCGGAGAGCGGGATGACATTGAGTCGCTCGCCGGCTTCAACCCGTGCTCGATCATCGGGAACGACGAGCAGTGCATTCGCTTGCGACATCGACGTCAGGATTCCCGACCCCTGCGGTCCGGTCAGGCGCACGCTCAGCGTACCATCGTCGCCGACTCGCGTGATCGCGCGCAGGAAATGCGTCAGGCGCGCGCCGATGGCCACCGGTTCCTCGAGCGTGGCGGCTACGGCGCGACGGAACAGCCGCGTGTGGCCGAGCATCCGCCGGATCACGGGGCGCGCAAAGAGTTCGAACGTCACCATCGCCGATACCGGATTGCCGGGCAATCCGATCCACGGCATCCCGTCGAGCGTGCCGAACCCGAGTGGGGCACCCGGCCGCATCCGCACGCGCCAGAAGCGCAGCTCAGCGCCTAACGACTCCAGCACCTTGCGGGTGTAGTCGTACTCCCCGACCGATGCGCCGGCCGAGGTGACCAGCACATCGGCGCCCCGTGATTGCTCGAGCACTGCCCGGAGTGATTCCTCCGTGTCAGCGGCATTGCCCAGGTGTTTCGGGATCCCGCCCGCCTGCCTGACGAGCGCGTCGAGCGTATAGCGGTTGGAGGCGACGATCTTCCGACCCGCGACGACCTCGTCGAACTGGTCGATGTCGACGAGCTCGTCGCCGGACCCGGCGATCGCCACGACCGGCCGGCGGTAAACCGGCACGTCGGCGTAGCCAAGACTGGCGAGCACGCCGAGTTGCGCGGCACCCAATGGCGTCCCGGCGGCGATGACCGTGGACCCTTCACGGAAGTCTTCACCGCGGGGGCGGATGTTCTTCCGTGCGTCCCGTGTGTTCCTGATCTCGACACGCTCGGTTCCGTGGTCCGTGTCTTCGACACGGACCACGGTATCAGCGCCCTCCGGAAGCGGTGCGCCTGTCATGATCCGCATCGCCTCGCCAGCCTTGATCGCTCGTGAGGCAAATCCACCCGCCGCCACAGTCTCCAATACGGGCAGGATCACTGGCGCTTCAGGACTCGCTCCTTCGATGTCTGCAGCGCGGACGGCGTAACCGTCCATCGCCGAATTATCCCATTGGGGGAGCGTGTAACGCGCCAGAGCGCTCATCGCGAGGACCAGACCTAACGAGTCGAGTAGTGGAACCCGTTCGACGTCGCGAGGGGTGATGTCCTTCGTGATCTCGGCAACTGCCTGAGGGACGGTGAGCACGGAAGTGAACTATTTCCGACCGGCCTTGGCGACGCTATCCCGGCAGTCCACGAATAATGGCGTACTTGTCAGAAAGACAAGAATACTTGACAAAAATACAATGACACTTGATATTATGTCACATGAACTTGTAGCGGAGGAGATCGATGTCGAAGGAAATGTGGGTCACGACGATCGTTGCGTTGATGGTAGCCGGGTCCTCTCCGGCATCGGCGCAGCAATGTGCCGAAGGAGTCGTAGGATCCGGCCCAAGGGCGCGACGGGTAGTCATCGAATTCGTACGTGAGGATAGCGCGACGGTTCACCTGTTCACGCGGCCGGCGCGTCAACTCGCACTTTCAGCCGTGTCGGGCTCGCAGCTCGCGGCCGGAGATACCGCGGTAATCGAAGTCGGCGATCACCGGCCCCGGGCGATCATGCTTCGGTCCGGGCGTGACACGCTGCGTGCGGCGCTGACGGATATTCAACCACCGCCGAGTCGCCGCGACGTATCTGGTGAGTGGACAGCCGCAATTGGCCCCGGCGGAGTCATCCGCCTCGTTGCAAGAATCGCGGAGTTGTCGTGTGGCGCGGTAACGGGGGCATTCGACAGTCCCGACCAGGGACAGCGCGACCTGCCATTCACCGGCGCTCGCTTCTCCGGTGACAGCATCGTCATCGCCGCGAGTTACCTCGGCCTCGAAGTCGCACTACCTCTCTCTGGAACTGACATTCGTAACGCGCGCTTCACGCAGGGCGCATCGGAGACGCGGGTTTCGTTCACTCGTGGCGCCGCATCCGCGCTCAACCGTCCACAGGAGCCGAAGCGTCCGTTTCCGTACAGTGAGCGGGAAGTGCGGTTTACGAGTCGCTCCTGGGCCGCGCCGCTCGTGGGGACGCTAACCCTTCCGCCCGGAGGCGGTCCACATCCGGCGGTGGTGTTGATCAGTGGATCGGGCGCGCAAGACCGCGACGAAACCGTTGCCGGTCACAAGCCGTTCCTGGTGTTGTCGGATCACCTGACGCGGCGAGGATATGCGGTCCTGCGGTTCGATGACCGTTCGACCGGGATGCAGACGACGCTCGACCAGACCGCCGATGATGTCGAAGGCGCGGTCGCGCACCTGCGTTCCCTCAGTGAAATCGATGCGACACGTATCGGACTCCTCGGCCACAGCGAAGGCGGCTACGTCGCGCCGCTGATTGCGTCACGTGATCGCCGTATCGCCGCTCTGATTCTTCTGGGCGCACCAGCCGTTAGTGGTCACGATGTGTTTCTCGCGCAATCGAGCGCCATGCTTCGCGCATCGGGAGCGGCAGAGGACGAGGTTCGTGTCGACTCGCTGATTCGTGCGACTGTCTTTGCCGTCATGCGCCGGTCGCCGGCGGACACGGGGCTCGCGAGACTCGTCGATTCAGCGACCGCGCATCTCGTGCAAAGGCTGTCGCCCGACGATCGAAAACGCGCTGACACGTGGTTTGGTGCGCGCACGCCCGCCCAGGACAGCAGCGCGTTCATGCTGTGGCGCAGTCCGTGGTTCAAGTCGCTCCTTCGCCATGACGCCGAGGGTGTATTGGGCGCGGTCGATCTGCCGGTGCTGGCGATCTACGGAACGTTCGACCTTCAGGTACCGGCGTCGCCCAACGTTGCGGCGCTCGAACGTGTGTTCAGGGCGAGGAATTCCTCTCGACTCACCACACGCCTTCTTCCCGGGGTGAATCACATGATGCAACCGGCGACATCCGGTGCGATGGATCAGTACCGTCTCATCGAGCAGACGATCGCCGAACCGGTCCTGGCGGCGCTCGATGCATGGCTCGCGAAGCACATGCCAGTCGCGTCCGCGCGATGACTGCGTCGTGCGTCCACGCGCGCCTAACGTTGTCGCCTCGCTATCGAGGCGGCCGCAGCGCGGATGGCGGGACCATGCCCAGCTGGCGCATGTACGACGCGATCTGCGCATCGTGCTCGGCGAAATCGGTCACGAGCTCGAGATGCTCTGCGATGTAGCCAATACTCTGTTGCACCGGGGTGGTCGAAAATCGTACTTGCTTGCCGGAATCGAGTCGAACGCAGCGATCAACCACGCCCTATACGGCGGGCCGAAGCCCTTGAACGTCTGAGTGACCCGATTGTTCGCGGACTGCTGCCCGTGAAGCTGGAGTGGAACAAGGGCGACGAGGAGGAGGAATCGCGTACGCATGCCTGGACTGGGTTGAGGGCCAACGCGGCTTCGCTGTGCCCTCGCCGGTCGTGCCTGGTTCCGAAACCCGCTGAGCCTAACGTGAGTCGGAGCGCGGCCAGCGAAATCGGAGCGCAACGTTTGCCATGAAGCCCTCGAGCGGCGCCCAGACATCTGTCGTCCAACGTCCCCCGACGCCAGGCGAACGCCGAAGTAGCGGATCGTATTCCGTCTGCCGTACGTCGAGAAGGTTCTCGAAGTTGGCGACCAGCTCTACTGGGCCGAATTGCCGCATCGCGATCGCCATCGCGTAGATGTACGGCTTTGAGTTGGTGCGATAAGGGTTGTCGTCCAACCATTGCAGGTCGTGGTAGATGCCTTCGACCCCAACTCGATAGACACCCGGCTTCTCCAACATCAGGTCGGCGCCGACGCGGTGACGATTGAGGAGCGGTACGGGCTCTCGAAGACCTCTCTGTTCGTCAAATCTGCTGCCACGCGCGTACCCGTACGTGAGCAGGAACTTGTTGTCCCCGCCGAACCGCCAAATCGCGGCGCCCTCGACGCCACCAACTCGTGTTGGTCCTGTGGAATTTTGCAGAGCTCCTGTCATCCCCGGCTGCCCTACGTCGACAACTTGGATGGCCCGGTTCACCCTCGATCCGTAGCTGGTCATCAAGAATTCAGCGCCAAACACCCTGCCACTGACATCGAGCATGAGCCCCAAGCTTCGTTCTGCGCCCAAGGCACTGGCCTCGATCGCCCGGAGTCCGATTGCCTCGACCTCCTCCGTCATCGATGCGGGCGGCGCATAGCCCGTGCCGCCACTCAGCCTAACGGTCCACTCCTCTGCGGGGCGCGCCAACAGTGCCAGCCGTTCGGTCAGCATGAACCCTGTTGCAGAATGACGATCCCCACGAAGACTCGCCGACACCGTCAACGGACCGATGTCACGGTCGCCGGTCACGAATAGTCCTGGCGTCACCCAATCGTGATCGAAGCTCGAGTTGAGCTGGTTGTGGTACGCATCGAGCTGGAGTGCCGCACCAATGAGCAAGGCGCCGCGCTCGACGGCCGCCATGCGCGTGACCTCGACAAACCCGGTGGAGATGCGATCTGCCTCGAGCGGACCCGATCCGAACGCGCGTTCGCGCCGATTTGTCGACCAGGCGAGCCTGACCGCGACATGTCCCGAGTCTGCCCGTGGCATTCGCCAACTCAGGCCTGCATCGAATCGCCGGCCCGTCAGTCCTTCACGAAAGGGCGCCGCGTTAGGCGCGAGCGCAGTTCCCAGGGTGCCGCCCTGGCGGTCGTCGTAGCCATAACCCGCGGTCAGGAAGAGCGAACGACCACTGGTGTCGTCGAACGAAAAACGCGGGCGGACGCCCCAGCGCCGCGCGCGTGCCTGATCGCCCCATCCATCGCCGTCAGGATCCGCTGCGTCCTGTATGGTGCCGGAAACGAGTAATGACGCGCCGGAGTGCTCGGAAAAGCGCCGGCTCAGCCAGGTGGCAGCATCGGTCACACCCATGGTGCGTCGGTTGAGTAATAGTTCGCTCTGACCAGTCGGTGGCTTGGAGATCAGGTTGATCACGCCGCCGAGCGCCTGTCCGCCATAGAGAGAAGACGCGGCGCCCTTGATGAGCTCCACGCGCTTGAGATCGACCGGGGAGATATCCAGCGGGCCGAGCGCGCTGGCGGCTCCGCCATAAAGCGGGAGGCCATCCGCGAGCAAGGCCGTGTACTGGCCGGACAATCCGAGAATCCGAACACTGCCCGTGCCAAGCGTGGGCGACGCGTGATGGACACGCAGTCCCGGCGTCTCCTTGAGCAGCATCGTTATGCCGCTGGGCGCCATGAGTGTGTTCTCGTCGACCTCCATTTCGTCGACGACTTCAACGCGAAGCGGCGATCTCTCCACCAAGCGTTCGAGACGCGTGGCTGACACCCGC
>Ga0307416_100000290_pt1 | contig 26271 bp, 20 predicted proteins | sample DK1Cmetagenome_2_FD_203821 | JGI IMG/M metagenome (GOLD analysis project Ga0307416, IMG submission 203821) | Maize rhizosphere microbial communities from greenhouse at UC Davis, California, United States - DK15-C-3 | ecosystem: Host-associated > Plants > Roots > Rhizosphere > Soil | place...
TCGTCCTTAACAATGAATTTATCCTTAGGCGAACGTCCGGTGAACTCGCCTGTATCTACAGCGATTGCGCCCGTGTCGGTCTTTGTGGCCCTTTCTTTTTGGATGGAAATCTTGACCAACTCCTGTGGCGAGAGGTTCCAATGTGCTTTTCCGTCCAATATCCCAAGATCCATTATGGATGTGTTTTCCGGTTTCCGTCCGAGCTCTAACATACGTTTGTGTGGTTAATGAGAGGTCAAAGATAACTGCAATTAAAGTCCATTTCAATCGATTGCATAAAATTATTGTGCCATGAACCGGCTTTATAGCAGATTTGCGAAAATGGATTTAAGGGTCTATTTTGAAAAAATTTAGAAGGACATATTGACACAGTTTTGCACACCTAAACAACCTTTCTTTTAATGGATCCAGGCCAAAGTTTCTTTGGGCACCCGCGCGGACTATCAACACTGTTTTTTACGGAAATGTGGGAGCGCTTCAGTTATTACGGGATGCGCGCAATCCTGCTTTTATACATGGTGGCGCCGCTACAGGAGGAGGGCATGGGCCTGAGCACGCAAACGGGGGGTGCCATTTATGGTTTGTATACCATGTCGGTGTATCTGCTGGCCCTTCCCGGAGGCTGGCTGGCCGACAAATTCTTCGGACTTCGCAGATCGGTTTTCTACGGAGGCTGTATCATCGCCCTCGGCCATTTTTGTATGGCTATACCGTTAACACAAACTTTTTTTATCGGCTTGCTGCTAATCGTGATTGGTACCGGCCTGCTTAAGCCGAATATTAGCAGCATGGTTGGTGAATTATATCCATCGTCGGATCAGGCCAGACGTGATTCCGGTTTCACTGTCTTTTATGCCGGGATCAATCTCGGCGCAGCGCTCGCACCACTCATTACCGGTTACCTCGGAGAAAAAGTGAATTGGCATTACGGCTTCGGAGCCGCGGGGATTGGAATGGTCCTGGGATTGATCCAATATAAGCTGACTGAAAAAAATCTTGGCACGGCAGGCCTGCCTTCGCCCAACAGCGAGACTACAAGAGCCCGCGATAAAAGGATAGGCAGAGGGCTATGGATGACGGGAATAATTCTCGTGGCGCTTCTTCTCCTTTTGTTCACCAACACGATCTCGATCGACCCGGTGATTGCAGGAAAAATCCTGGGCTATATCATTCCTGTCAGCGCCGTTATATATTTTATTTATATCCTTCTCTTCCAGGATCTCGACACGGAAGAGCGGAAGAAGGTCATTGCGATCGCAATTTTCTTTTTGGCAACAGGCGTGTTTTATGCAGGTTATGAACAGCAGGGATCTTCGCTCAATCTTTTTGCCGACAACCACACTAATATGTTTGTCGGCGATTTCGAAATGCCCGCGTCCTGGATGCAGACTGTACCTCCCGTTGCTGTGCTTGTTTTCTCACTGGTCTTTGCGTGGCTATGGATATGGCTGGATAAAAGACGATTGAATCCATCCACACCTGTAAAGCTTTCATTAGGATTGCTGTTCATGGGATTAGGTTACGCGGTAATGATGGGCGCATCTCTGATCGTGATCGGTGGTGACAAGCCGCTACCCACATGGTTAGTCCTGACTTACGTGCTGCACACTTTTGGCGAGATCTGTCTATACCCTGTGGGACTGAGCGCTGTCACGAAGCTCGCTCCCAGGAAACTTTCCGGCCAGCTGATGGGCGTCTTTTTCATCGCGTTGGCGTATGGAAACCTTATAGCCGGATTATTCTCTGGCGAATTCGATGAGAAGGCCATCGAAGCAAATCCTTCCCTGCTCCTGGATCTTTTTGGAGTAGTTATGAAAGTTATGCTGATCTCTGGTATTATTGTGCTGATCTTTAGCAGACCCATCCGCAAGCTGATGGGCAACATACGATAACCTAAAACCATGAACTCACCTATGGAAGGAAACAAGACTTTCAAGCCGTATATCGCGCCGGAACAAAACATCGCGGAGTTCACGGTGAAATCAGTCGCATTCGGAGTCTTGTTCGGCGTCCTCTTCGGCGCGTCTACTGTTTACCTCGCGCTGAAGGCGGGTCTTACTGTGTCGGCGTCCATACCCATTGCCGTGATCGCAATTACTCTTGGACGGAAATTTCTCAAGACCACAATTCTTGAAAACAACATCATTCAAACCACAGGTTCCGCCGGCGAGTCCATCGCCGCAGGTGTGGTCTTTACCTTACCGGGGTTCTTATTTTTAACGCAGGGTCCGGATGGAGAAAGTGTTGGGGCTGATTACTTCAACTACCTTACAATCTTGATCCTTGCAGCCTTTGGAGGGATGTTGGGTACGATCATGATGATTCCGCTGCGCCGGTCCCTGATCGTGAAGGAACATGGCGTGTTACCTTATCCGGAAGGAACTGCGTGCGCCTCAGTATTGCAGGCAGGGGAGAAGGGTGGGGTGTTTGCAAAGACAGCATTCATCGGGATGGGCATCGCCCTCGTTTATGCAGTGTTCCAAAAAGTGTTTCATGTGATTGCTGAAACACCAACGTTCGTCACGAGCCAGGTGAATAAGTTCTGGCCATCCGCCACAGTGAACGCAGACATTACTCCCGAATACCTCGGCGTCGGATACATAATAGGCCCCCGGATCGGTGGCGTGCTAGTAGCAGGGTCTGTGCTTGCATGGTGGGCCATTACACCTCTCTTGCACACACTCGTATCGCCGGAGTTGATCGCACTACAGCTTGTGAAATTAGGCTATCATACTGACATCACCGCTTCGGGTGGGCGTGGTGCATGGGATCCCGCAACGAAAACTTTCGGCAATCCTTCGATCGCGATATATTTTGCTTACATCCGCCAGATCGGTGCCGGAGCGGTGGCCGCGGGCGGGTTCATTACTTTGATGAAGACCATTCCGACGATCATAAGCTCTTTCCGCGAAAGCGTCGGTTCACTCAAGGAAAAGAATGAGGGCGGCATCCTGCGCACGGAGCGCGACCTTTCGTTTAAAGTTGTTATCATAGGAAGCCTCCTGCTCGTCGCTTTGATCAGCATTCTTCCAAACATGCCGGGAGAAGCATTCCTGCAGAAACTTTTGATTGGTATTCTCATTGTAGTCTTCGGATTCTTTTTCGTGACGGTTGCGAGCCGGATCGTGGGCCTCGTAGGATCGAGTAATAGTCCGATCTCCGGCATGACGATCGCCACGCTCATGGGTACCTGCTTGATCTTTACCGCCATCGGCTGGACCGGCGCATTTTATGAGCCGTTGGCATTGGTGGTGGGAGGGATGATCTGTATTGCTGCGGCAAACGCCGGAGCGACGTCGCAGGATCTGAAGACCGGATACATTGTCGGAGCGACCCCGCGCTATCAACAGATCGCGCTCTTTATAGGCGCGATTGTTTCCTCTCTCGTCATAGGTGCGGTGGTGATTATCCTCGATAATCCCACGCCTGATATGGAAGCACAAGGAATCACGCACGCTATTGGCAGCACGAGGTACGCAGCGCCTCAGGCAACGCTGATGGCCACTTTGGCTAAAGGCATTCTGTCTTTCAACCTCGATTGGCAATTTGTTATTGTAGGTGTGTTCATTGCTGTAATGATCGAGCTTTGCGGGATCAAAGCACTCGCGTTTGCCATCGGATTATATCTCCCCTTGTCCACGACCTTACCGATAGCAATCGGAGGATTCATCAAAGGATATGTCGATTGGAGAGCAGCGAGAAGAAATGAGCTGAAGGAAGATGACGAGCTTGGAAAAGGAAGTCTGCTCGCCACGGGGCTGATTGCAGGCGGCGCTCTTGCAGGCGTGGTCGTTGCATTACTTTCTGTGAACGACGGCATCTATAAATCACTGCAAAACGTAAATGCCGAGCACGTGCTGACCAACTTCTTAGGACAAGGTGGATATCATCTGCTTGGAGTACTTTTCTTCGCGGCAATGGCAACATATCTATACCGCACCGCTGTGAGGAAGGACCGACAAGAGGACGTTGTTTAATACGTCTCCGCGGCTTAGTTTGCCGCAAGGCGGCCATGACGCTAAGTGTGCCAAAAAAAACGAGTGTACAAATTTTTTGCGTCCTCTGTGCCTTCGCGGCTAACGTTCAAGGCCCGAAATACCAAACGCGTGCACCGATCAGATAACAATTACACCAAAACCGTAAACCGACTGGATCCGCTGTACGTGCATGCTTGGAACTCCGGAAAAAACATTAATTTCCCAACAGATATTAAGCAATACCATTCACTACGAAGCCAATGACTGCGGCCCTCTTTATCCCGTGTTATGTCAATCAATTTTATCCGAACGCCGCGATCGCTACACTTCAGCTGCTGGAAAAATTAGGTGTAACTGTGGTGTATCCCACTGCACAAACATGTTGCGGCCAACCCATGGCAAATTCCGGATTTGAATACCTGGGAGCGGAATGCGAGGAGCTTTTCGTCAGGAACTTTTCTGAATTTGATTACATCGTGGCTCCCTCCGCAAGCTGTGTACTGCATGTGAAAGATCACCTGCATTCGAAGACCAGCCCACAGGCTGCAACAGAGATTCGCGGAAAGATATTTGAACTGGTTGAGTTTCTCACCGATGTGTTGAAAATTGAAAAGCTCCCGGCACGCTTTCCGCACCGCGTAGGAATCCATCATAGCTGCCACGGCCTTCGCGGCCTTCGGCTCTCACAGATGAGCGAGCTGAACGCACCGCCCTTTTCGAAGCCAGAGCGATTACTCAGCATGGTCGAAGGGTTGGAGATCATCAGCCTCGATCGGCCGGACGATTGTTGCGGGTTCGGCGGCACATTTTGCGTGTCTGAAGAGGCAGTCTCATCAAAGATGGGCAAAGACCGTGTTGCCGATCACGAGAAGAACGGCGCAGAGTTTATCACTTCCTCTGACCTGTCATGCCTCATGCATCTCGAGGGAATTCTCAACAGAAAGAAAAGTGGGGTGAAGGTGCTGCACATTGCGCAGATACTGAACAGTGAGTTGTAAGGCCGCGGGATGTATATTTTTTCCAAAAGCTTACTACCTGTTGCTGAAAAAGAGATTAGCGGAAGTGATGAACGTTTGATCAATAACAGAACCATGCCATGACCCAATCAGATTCGACGACGGATTCGGTAAATAACAATTATTGTGGCGATAGTCGCCGCACTTTTCTGAAGAAAACGGCAGGGGCAACGGTAGCGCTGGCGGGCGGAACATTTTTCACGACGGGACGCGATGTACTCTTTTCGGAAGATCAACGTGAGCAGCAAGTGCCGTGGTTTCGCCGGATCACCCGTTGGGGTCAGACAAATATCACCGAAAAGGATCCGTTAAACTACGACATCGAGTGGTGGCGCAATCATTGGAAAAAAACTCACACTCAGGGAGTGATCATCAATGCGGGAGGCATCATTGCATACTATCCAACCACGGTGCCGCTCCATTATAAAGCTCAATATCTCCAAGGCCGCGATCTCTTTGGCGACTTGTGCAATGCAGCGCATCAGGATGGACTCGTCGTCTTCGCACGAATGGATTCCAACCGCGCACATGAAGATCTTTACAACGCACACCCCGATTGGTTTGCTATCGACGGAACGGGAAAACCATACCGCGCCGGTGATCTTTACATCACTTGTGTCAATGGCCCGTATTACAACGAACACATCCCGGCGATCTTAACGGAGATTTCAAACTTGTATAAGCCTGAAGGATTTACAGACAATAGCTGGAGCGGACTCGGTCGTGATTCCATTTGTTACTGTGAGAATTGCAAAAAGGGTTTTCGCGACAAAGCAGGTCAGCAAATACCGAAGGAGAAAAACTGGAATGATCCTGTATACCGCCAGTGGATCCGTTGGAACTATGACCGCAGAGTGGAGATCTGGGATCTGAACAATCGTGTAACAAAAGCAGCGGGCGGACCTACCTGCATCTGGTCAGGAATGAACAGCGGATCGATCAGTGGTCAATCAAGAAGTTTCCGCGATTACAAACAGTTATGCGAGCGCGCTGATATAATAATGCTTGATCATCAGGCACGTAACAATGACATCGGATTCCAGCACATGTCGGATGTCGGAAAGCTCATACATGGATTGCTTGGATGGGATAAGCTCATACCCGACAGCATGGCAATGTATCAGGCGGGAAGACCGACGTTTCGCGTTGCATCCAAGCCAATGGCCGAAGCGCATATGTGGATGATCGAAGGATTCGCGGGAGGCATTCAGCCCTGGTGGCATCATGTCGGAGCATACCATGAGGACCGCAGAATGTATCACACCGCTGAGCCCATCTTACGGTGGCATGAAAAGAATACTGAGTTTCTTATCAATCGCGAACCGGTCGCCAGCATCGGCGTTGTCTGGTCTCAGGACAATACTGATTATTATGGACGTGACGAAGCGGATGTGCTCGTGGATCACCCGTGGCATGGCATCACGCAGGCGCTCATCCGTTCACGCATCCCTTATCAGCCTGTACACGCAGACCACATCGCGCGGGATGCAGCAAAATACAGCCTACTCATCCTCCCGAATCTCGCGAGTATGTCAGCTGATCAGATTGCAAGCGTCAGACGGTACGTGCAAAGTGGCGGTAACTTATTCGCCACAGGGGAGAGCAGTTTGTATAATCAGGCGGGCGAACGCCAAAGCGATTACGGCCTCAATGATCTTTTTGGGGCGCATGTGTCGTCACAGACACCTGGAGAGGACGACCTGGCGGACATAAAACGCACCGCCCACACTTACCTTCGCCTTACGCCGGAACTGCGCAGGCAAGTCTACGGCCCTAAGACTGGTAACGAGCCGCAGGTCACGGGACAGCGTCACCAGGTGTTGAAAGGTTTTGAGGAAACGGACATACTTGCGTTTGGAGGAACACTCAAAGCTCTGAGAGTGGATGCAGGGACGCAAACGATCATGACCTTTATTCCAGAGTTTCCCATCTATCCACCGGAAACGGCATGGATGCGCGAGCCAAAGACGGACATTGCGGGATTGGTCGTCAATACTTTGCCGAATGGAAGCCGTGTAGCTTTCATGCCGGCTGACATCGACAGACAATTTGCGCGATACAATCTTCCCGACCATGGCGACCTGCTTGCGAACATCATACGATGGGCTTCCAAAGGTGACATCCCCCTAAATGTCGACGCTGTCGGCCTTCTCGATTGCAACCTCTATCACCAGCCCGGACGCATGATCATGCATGTGACGAACCTCACCAGCGCAGGTACATGGCGACAGCCAGTTCATGAGCTTATTCCCATTGGACCGGTTTCCATCAGAATAAAACTCGGAAAGGACGTAAAGGGTGATAAGCTGAATCTGCTCGTATCAGGCGAAAAAGCTTCAGCAAAAGTGAGAGATGGATGGAGTGAGTTCCAGATAAAGTCCATCCTGAACCATGAGGTCATTGTAATTACTTAACCTCTGAAATGTTACTTGTTGCAGCATATAGCTACTGGGTTGCACGCAGCCTGATATATGTGATTTTTTTCGAAGCAATGCCAACAGGTATCCGTAAACAAAACACTTATTATGGGCTTAGATAAGCAAGAGAATCGCTTGTCCCGTGACGGCACGATTGGACGCCGCGACTTCATTCAGTATGGCGCAGTGATGGCAGGAGGGTTGTTACTTTCGCCTCTTATCACGCATGCTGATATAACAAACAGTTCATCCCCTGAACAATTGCTTTATTGGTATCAGAAGCCACTTCGTATCATGCATACCGTGCTGCGCGAGATCGATGCCAAAAACTATGATGCGGCTGCGGTCGTCAGATATCTTAAGAAAGGTGCCTATAATACGTTGTGCGTAAATGCGGGCGGTATTGTAGATTTTTTTCAAAACCCCTTGCCTGCGGGCAACGTCAATCGCTTCATGGGTACACGCGATATTCTAAAAGAAATCACGACAGCTTGTAAAGAGGCGAATATCAAGGTTATTGCCCGCATTGATTTCAGAGGTGCGGAGGAACACATTTACGAAAAATTTCCTCATTGGTTCAAAATGGATCGGCACCAGAACCCGGTGAAGACCACCTACACCAAGCCAGTACTATACGAATCGTGCTATATGGGTGAGTACCGGAATGACTATGGGAATGAATTCGTCCGGTATGTTATGAAGACGTACGCCGTCGACGGAATCTGGCACAACGCTCCGGGCGTGAATGGGATCTGTTATTGCGACAACTGTAAGACTGCCTATAAGGCGGTGACAGGAGAAGATATCCCTATTCCGGAGTCAGCATCAGAAACGCAGCTCGACAGTTACATGTCATGGAAAGAGCGCGTGGCCGACAATTACATGGAGCGAATCAAACAAACTGTCAAGTCTTTCGGTGCTGACAAAGCATATACAGCGGAGGTCTTCAGCATCTATGGTGTGGGCCAACGCATTGATTCCGGTATCGACATAGACAGTGCGCGAAAGCATTTCGACATTCTTGTCAGTGTTGCTTTCCTGACCTCCAATGAAAGGGGAGAGGAATCTCCGTATGAGGATCTCAAGTACGGTAGTACGATCATCAAATTCCTGAAGTCGATGGTACCCGACAGGGAAGCGGTCGTGATGTATGGAGGCAACGGAACGTCCCATCGTCTGGTGATCGATCCGCCTCAGGACCTGAAGGTGTGGTTATGGGAAATATTATCGGCCGGTGGAAGATTCTGGAACTGCTATTTTACTAATGTCCCTACGTTAAGTCATGACAACCGGAACGCCTTCAATGAAACGGAGGCATATGAGTTTGTCAGACAGAACGACAAGCTTCTCGAACGACATGTGCCGGTTGCAAACGTAGGAATATACTACTCACATGCTACCCGTAAATCCTACAGGAAAAAATCAGAGGAAGGAGATCGTTTTGGCGTCGACATCCGCGGCATTGAAGCTGTGCTGATGGAAAGTCACATCCCGCACGACTTTATCCTCGACAATCTGATTAACAGGGAGACACTCTCAAAATACAAAGTCATTTTCCTCCCCAATGTCAGAAACATCTCCGATCGCGAAGTCGGGATGTTAACACAGTACGTTCGTGAGGGAGGCAATCTGATTGCTACTTATTCCACCGGACTTTACGATGATAAAGGAAACGAACGCTCTGACTACGCCTTAGGCGAGATGTTTGGTGTTCACTACGCAGGAAAAAAAGAAAATACGCGCAGGGATAATTACCAATACATAGTGGACAAAAATCATCCTGTCGTATCGGCAGATAGCCGGGAGACAGAACTTTTGTTCAACGCCGGGTTTACCGCCCTGTGCAGACCCTCGAAGAACGCCAAAGTTATTTGTACATGGGTTCCTACGATCCAAAATCAACCACCCGACAAAGCCTGGGTGGAAGCCTTCTCCACAGAATTTCCAACCGTTGTAGAAAATGTTTTTGGCCAGGGGAAAGTCATCTATTTCGCGAACCAGCCCGATCTCCTGAGCTATACGATTGGGCATCCCGATCCGCGCAACCTACTTTCGCGGGCTGTGCGGTACCTGTTGGGCAATCCAATAGTCGTCGAGACCAATGCTCCGTCGAGCGTACATATTGGATTGACAGAATCAAGGTCTGCGCCGGGGCAGTATCTCATCTCGCTGGTAAACACAACGTCAGGACCTGTTCGTCCCATCCGCGAGTTGATACCAGTCACTGACATAGAAGTTAATCTACGCCTGGGAGGAAAGTCAGTGAAGAGCCATAAAGTATTGCGTTGCCAGGGTGATTGTCGAATAACTTCGAAGGGAGCGGCACTTAAGTTACAGATCACCAGGTTGGAGGATTTTTTTGCAGCGTCGGTTGAGATGAATTCGTGAGGAGTGAGTGGGCTAATCGTCAGTCGTGAGGCGTGAGGCGTGAATCGTGAGGCGTGAATCGTTAGTGGTCAACCGTGAATGGTGAGTAGTGAGTAGTGAGTAGTGAAGGGTGAATCGTGAGTCGGACTCCGATGGGTACGAAATGGTAAGTCGTGAATGGTGGGGGGAGTGGTGCGTGATATTGCTCTTATTGCCGCAGCACTTGGTTTTTTGCATGTACTTGGATACTTTGATTACAAATTTGATTCAATTAAACCCTCTCATTATGTTTTTAAAATTATCGCACACTAAACTGCATGCTTACGAGGCATCTCGCGGCCTTGCGCTGGAATGCTACCGAGTTACTAAGGCATTTCCGCCAGATGAAAAATACGCAATGATCCAACAGATCCGGCGAGCGGCCCTTTCCGTGCACCTGAACCTGGCAGAAGGCTGTTCCAGAAAATCGAAGACTGAAAGGTCCCGGTATTTTGAGGTATCCCGAGGTTCGGTAGTCGAGCTTGATGCCTGTCTCGATCTCGCCGTCGACTTAAACTATGCGACCTTGGAGAACCTTGAACCATTAGGTGAACGAATAGTAAAGGCATTTAAACTCTTAAGCGGAATGATTTAACATCTTTATGACATTTTTATACACCATCGTCCCAGAGTTCGCCTGCCGGCAAGGCAAACTTACGATCGCGCATATGCGAACCTATCAAATGCATACAAGCGCAGATAACGCACGCCCTGACTCACCACTCACCACTCACCACTCACCAAATGTCCCAACCACTAAATAAGTCAACCCACCCCGGACATTCCCCCGAAACATTCTTCCGTGGAAAAAGCCACGCGGAACTTGCCTCCGAATTCAACGAGGATGAGGCGCGCGTCAGCTGGCACGATGGCGCGCTTTGGTGGATAAGACAAAAACGCGACAAGATCACAAAGCAGATTCCGGAGTGGGAAGAGCTTCGTGAGGCGGCATCGCAGATAAAGAGTCATCTGCTGTCCAATCTCCATGATTATCTTGTGCAGTTTGAGAGCAACCTGCAAAAGAATGGCATCACCGTGCACTGGGCGGCGAATGCCGAAGAACACAACAATATCGTATACTCCATCCTGAAGGCGAAAGGCATCACACAGATGGTGAAAAGTAAGTCAATGCTTACTGAGGAATGCCACCTGAACGAGTTTCTCGAAGAACGCGGAATCAGTGTCGTTAACTCTGATCTCGGAGAATATATACAACAGATTGACCACGAGCCCCCGAGTCACGTCGTTCTGCCTTGCATTCATAAACGCAAAGAGGAGATCGGTGAATTGTTTCATGAACACCTCGGCACGGAGAAAGGATTATCGGATCCCACCTTGCTCACTCGCGCCGCGCGAAAACATCTGAGAGAAGTCTTCCTCACGCGCCGGGGAGCATTAACAGGCGTAAATTTCGCTGTAGCGGAAACAGGAGAATTTGTGGTATGTACCAACGAAGGCAACGCCGATATGGGCGCTCACCTGTCCGAAGTACACATCGCTTCTATGGGCCTGGAAAAGCTTATCCCGAAAAAGGAACACCTGAGCGTATTTTTAAGAGTCCTCGCACGTAGCGCAATAGGCACACCTATCACCATCTATTCAAGTCATTATCGGAAACCGCGGCCCGGTCAGGAAATGCATGTCATTCTGGTTGACGCAGGTCGGAGTCGTCAGCTCGGACGAGTGGATTTCCGCGATTCTCTCAAGTGCATCAAATGCGGAAGCTGCATGAATACTTGCCCTGTTTATCGCAAGGGCGGAGGCCTGAGTTATCACAACACCATAACGGGGCCGATAGGCGCAATACTCGCTCCCAACCTCGACATGAAGCGCCACGCTGATCTTCCTTTTGCATCCACGTTATGTGGGTCGTGTTCGAATGTATGTCCTGTGAAAATTAACATTCACGACCAGTTGTATAAATGGCGCCAGGTGATAGTGAAGGAAGGGTATGCGCCGAAATCGAAGGCCGTCGCCATGAGGGCTATGGCGGAGACACTGTCTTCGCCGGGATTTTATCAAACTGCCGGGAAGCTGGGCAGATGGTTCCTCAAAAACCTGCCTTTCGCGCTGAACAACAAGTGGAATCCATGGTTCCGCCACCGTGACATGCCTTCACCTCCGCCGCAGTCATTCTCTGAATGGTATAGTAAAAACAAGGGAGGTAACAAAAAATAGAACAGCAGTGAACATGACCAGTCGCGAGAAAATTCTATCGGAAGTGTTGAAGAATCAGCCAGCTGCTGTACCAATGCCGGATATCAGTGCGTTCAAAGGGCCAGCTCAGGACAACGTGCAGGAGTACATGGACACCTTTGTTGGCATAGGTGGAAAAGTCTTCGCTGTCGATGATATCGACTCCATTAAAATACTTATCAAGGAGCAATTCGACACGAGCTTGCGAATGGCTACTACGTTAACAGAACTTGCAGATATGTTGGAAATGTATTCACCCCAGGCGGACCCGCACTCGTACGAGAACTTGGAGCTGGCGGTGATCAAGGCGCACCTCGCCGTTGCTGAGAACGGAGCAGTCTGGTTAACGGAATCGGTGATGGGACAACGGATCATCCCATTCATTTGTCAGCACCTTGCTGTTATCGTCGATTCATCTGCCATTGTTCCCACAATGCATGAAGCTTATAAAAAGATCGGTTTCGGTGACTACGGTTTCGGGGTGTTCATTGGCGGACCCTCCAAGACGGCGGATATTGAGCAAGCGCTCGTGATGGGTGCTCATGGGCCGATCACTATGACTGTATTCATCCTTAAAGAAAAAATCTGAGGCGAACATTAACTTTAGTCACTTCATGAATCCATCTCAGTTACAGATACGCGGCAACCTCCGCGAAACATACAGCGATGTCTACACGCAGGAGGCGCTCGCCGCACTTAATGTGCTGTCACCTTTAAACCTGGTTATCAAAGAAGTTATGGATGCCCGCATCAAAAGGAGGACATCCCGGCACGTACGCAAGGAACGGATAAGATTTCTTCCCGCTGACAGCTTTATCCCACGCACCTCGATAAAAGTGCAGGACGCGCGCGATGGACGGTTTTCCGGTTCCCCTATCCCACACGATCTTCAGCGCCAGTGGATTCAGGGAACAGGCCCGGCTGCGAAGCCTGACACATCCGTAGAAAAAAGTATTCGCAATGTTGCCTACGCACTATTATCGGGTGCCGACGGGTGGATGTTCGACGGAGAGGATGCCCTTGGTCAGACCGGTAACATGTCGCTGGACAATCAACGGAATCTGAAGCTTGCCATCCACGACGATCCTTTGTTTTTCAAGGTAGCCGAATCGGTGGCCGTTGAAATGAACAAATGGTCTCAGGATTTTTTTGGTAGAAGCATCATCACGGATTGGCGCGAACAGCTAAGGTTCACAACAAAGATATTTCGTGCACGTGGCCTTCACCTGGACGATAGGCACATCCGTGATTCTAACGGAGTCGCTATGGCGGCTTCCATTGTTGACACGGTATTGTATGTGACAAACAACTACAAAGCCCTGCAGCGGCACGGTTCATCCATCGTGTTGTATCTTCCAAAAATACAAACTGCGGAAGAAGCCGCGGTATGGAACGAGTTGCTTTCATCTGTGGAAAAACATCTGGGTATTCCTCAGGGCACTATCAAAGTCTATGTTCTGGTCGAACAACTGGAAGCGACGCATCAACTGATGGAGATACGCGCCGCGCTGGGAAAACATTTCGTAGGGTATAACACCGGGCGATGGGATTATATTAACAGCGTTTCCGATGCGATGGCTTGGGACAAGTCGTTTATCAATCCGGACATCGAGGCGGTGGTTATGACCTATGGATACATGCGGCATTATGAAAACCGCGTGCGATGCGCTGTGAACACGCCGGATACGGAGGGAAACTTTGCATTGTGGCAGGGTGGGATGGAGCCAAATATTCCGGTTGGATCTGCTGAAGGAGTAGCAGCGAGCATGAAGAAAGCAATTGCGGGCGCAGAACGGGAACAGCGGGAAGGCGCCAGTGGAAAGTGGGTGGCACACTGGAAGATGGTGCACATCGTGAGACCCGTGTGGGAAAAGGTGGGTCAAGCCAATCAACTGGGGCGACAGTTTCCCCGCCTGTCATACAATGAAGGCGCAGCCGATGAACTCATACAGATCGAGGCGGCGCCGACAACCATCCGCGGCGCAAGGAACTTGTTGAGTGTAGCCTTGCAATACGGAAATGCGTTCGGCCAGGGTATGCAGGCCGCAGCGCTGAAGCCGGCAGACTTCTTTGGAAACGACGACATCCTCTATCTTATGGAGGATATGGCTACAGGAGAGATCCGTCTGAGCATTCTCTGGGAGTGGGTTCACAAAGGGGCCAGGATTACCGAGAATGATCCGACCTCTGGAGTGAAGGCCGGCGACGTCTTTAGCGAGGCACTTTTTAGAAAACTTCTGGACGAAGAGTATCAGAAGCTCCTGAAGGCCGCCAATAAAGATGTATATGATCAGTCCAAGACCACGACGTTACCCATTTCGAAAGAGATCGTTGAGGTTTACGTTCTGCATGATGTAAAACTGCCATGGTTTATCGACCTGCTAAACATCAATCTAAACAACACGAACCTTCAGATAGCTAAACAGCGCATAAAACTTTACATCGATACTTTTACAAAGAAAGGTGTTCGTATTACTGAAAACCTCGACTTCGAGGCGGAACACAAGCGGTCGTGACCAAATATATCTGGTGGGCGTCGGTGACAATGTGCTTTCTCAAAAGAGGGCGCTCGTTTTGCGGATACATTATCCATACCACTTACACGTAGCATTCGTCGGATTGATGGTCATAATAGCCATTGATATGCATGGAGTGACAGATCCGGTGTAATATCGATATGGAAATTTTTATTGAATGGTGTACATTGTTGATCATTTACCAAACCAATATCCGAATATGAACCTGTGTGGCGGAATTATGACGAAAGGGAAGGGCCTGCTAAATGCACACTGCATGTTGACCCTGATGCTTTTATTTTTTGTGTGCTATTCTTCTAACGGTCAAAACAAATCCGACGTTAACTTTATCATAATATTTACTGACGACCAGGGCTACGGTGATCTGAGTTGTTATGGGCACCCAACCATCAAAACACCGAACATCGACCGCATGGCGATTGAAGGCCAGCGATGGACGAATTTCTATTCACCAGCCAACGTGTGCACACCTTCACGAGCAGGCCTCCTCACAGGTAGGCTGGCGATCCGCAGTGGAATGTGTAGCAACGAACGGCGAGTCCTCTTTCCCGATTCAGATGGTGGACTTCCTAAATCTGAGAACACGGTCGCGGAACTCCTGAAGAACAAAGGCTACCGCACGGCAGCGATTGGTAAATGGCATCTCGGACATCTCGCACCGTATCTTCCCATGAGCCACGGTTTTGATTCTTATTACGGCATTCCTTACAGCAATGACATGGATCGTGTCAGTACGCTCCCGCCTAAGGAAGCGATCATGAATGCTAAAGCAGAGTACTTTGATGTTCCGCTTATGCGAAACGAGAAGATCATCGAACGGCCTGCCGACCAGAACACCATCACACGTCGTTATACAGAGGAAGCCGTTAAGTTTATATCGGAAAACAAAAAGAAACCATTCTTCCTTTACCTGGCACATTCACTTCCACACGTTCCGCTGTTTGCATCAGAGGAGTTCCGAGGCAGAAGCGAACGCGGTTTGTACGGGGATGTGATCGAAGAGATCGACTGGAGTGTTGGTGAGATCTTCAAGACCTTAAAGAAGGAGAAGCTTGAAAACAAGACTGTCGTCATCTTCACGTCGGACAACGGACCATGGGCGCTTTACGATGAACACGCTGGCAGCGCCGGACTGTTCTTTGGTGCAAAGGGTACAGGGTATGAAGGAGGGCAGCGGGTGCCCGCTATTTTCTGGGCGCCAGGTCGGATAAGGCCTGGCGTTGTGACGAAGATGGGCAGCGGATTAGATATTCTTCCAACCGTGGCAACCCTCGCGGGCGTGTCAGTGCCAGCAGACAGAGCTTACGATGGCTACGATCTCACACCGGTTTTGCGCGGGGAAAACAAGTCGCCGCGAAATGAAATGTTCTTCTACCATGGCACACGAATATTCGCGGCCCGTAAGGGTGACTTCAAACTATATTTCTATGAGAACAATCCTGACGGGTATCCGGAGCAGATGAGAAAGCTTGACACATTGCGCTTGTTCAATGTCCAGCATGATCCATCCGAAAAATATGAGCTTGCAAACAAACATCCGGAGATCATTGTGGAGATCCAGGAAATGGTTGCGCGGCATCGCACCACGGTCGATTCTGTGGGCAGTCAGCTTGAAAAAAGGATTGTTGTCAAATGAACCAATCACGGGCCGGAGCATTGGCCATTACGAATAGTTGCCCATGAAGATTGTTGTATTGGATGGTTATGCGCTGAACCCCGGGGATCTTTCATGGGAGGAATTTAAACACATGGGAGATCTTACCGTGCATGACCGCACTTCGCCTGAAGAAATCCTGAAACGCGCTTCCGGCGCGGAGATCGTGCTGACAAACAAAACCCCGATCCGCGACCAGGTCATCCAGCAACTGCCCAAACTGAAATACATTGGTGTTCTGGCCACAGGATACAACATCATCGACGTCGACGCGGCTTCCAAAAAAAATATCGTCGTGACGAATATCCCGAACTACGGAAGCTATTCCGTGGCTCAACTCACCTTCGCGCTCCTGCTCGAGCTCTGTCATCATGTCCAGCGTCACAGTGATTCGGTGCGTGACGGAAAATGGGCGTCATCCAAAGACTGGTCTTACTGGGAATATCCACTTGTTGAGCTCGCCGGAAAGACAATGGGAGTAATCGGTTTTGGCAACATCGGTCAAAAGGTTGGGGACATCGCATCATCGTTCGGAATGCATGTGCTCGGCTCAGCAAGAACCCAAAGCGACCAGTCACACAGAAAAAATTTCCGGTGGGCTTCCATTCCGGAGATCTTGCAGGAATCGGATGTAGTGAGCATTCATTGTCCTTTGACCCCGGAGACGAAAGGTCTGATCAATGCACAAAGCGTTCGTATGATGAAGGCAAGCAGTTTTCTGGTGAATACATCCCGCGGACCAATCATTGTTGATGAGGATCTGAGCGAAGCGCTTAACGCGGACGTAATCGCCGGCGCTGCTATAGACGTGCTTTCTGTTGAACCACCTCATCAGAATAATCCCTTGTTCACCGCAAAGAATTGTATCATCACGCCCCATATCGCGTGGGCTACTAGAGAAGCGCGAACAAGACTCATGCAGATGGCCGCTGCAAACGTGCAAGCGTTCCTGAACGGAAAACCTGTAAACGTAGTACGATAGCGTGAGGCCAACGTAACGGGACCTTCATTGTAAGCCCTCTTTATTTGCATACGGCATTCCTGCATCGTAAATTCAATAGCCATTTATTATTATTAAATTTTTGATCGACCATATGTGCCGGCTTCTGATCTTTATTTCCGCGTGCAGCTTTGTAGCAAACGCCCAGGACGGAGAGACTATTTACAAGACATATTGTGCCGGCTGTCACGGCAATCAACTGCAGGGAAACACGGCGAGCAAGCTGATTAAAACCGATTGGCTATACGGACGTGGCAAAGGTGCAATTGTCCGTAATATCAAGTTCGGCATCGCCTCGACCGAAATGATTGCGTGGCATGGAGTGCTGAAAGACGAAGAGATAAACGCCGTTGCGGACTACATCATTGCATCACAGGAGGTCGCCCCGGATGCCCCGCGCCCTATTCCAACCCGGCTGACGACAACCGATTACATCCTCAAGGTTGAGACAGTTGCAGAAACCGGACTTAACACTCCATGGGCCATTGAATTCGTTGACGCCCGCCGTGCTCTGATCTCGGAACGAACCGGAGCCCTTCGATGGTTGATAGACGGCAAATTGGATTCTCAACCCATAGTCGGACTTCCGCCTACTTATGCGCAACGCAGCACCGGTGGATTCATGGATATCGCCCTGGACCCCGACTACAAAAAGAATGGATGGATATACCTCGCATACAGTCATACCAAAGATGATCCTGCAAACAAGGAAGCAAGAGGCATGACGAAAATTGTCAGGGGAAAGATCCGGGATCATGACTGGATCAATGAACAGACGCTCTTTGAGGTACCTGATTCGCTCAAGATATCCGGAGGAAATCGCTGGGGTTGCAGGTTCCTTTTTGATGAGAAAGGGTTTCTCTACTTCACGATCGGTGACATGGCCCGTGCGGTTGATTCCCAAAATCCGGGAAAGCCCAGCGGAAAAATTTTTCGAATCCATGCTGATGGGTCCATTCCAAAAGATAATCCATTCGTAGGCAGGGCAGGAGCGTTACAAGCAGTGTATACGCTTGGTAACCGGAACGTTCAGGGCCTCGCGGTGCACCCTCTCACCGGTGATATATGGGCAACGGAACATGGCCCGATGGGCGGCGATGAGCTTAATATCCTTAAGAAAGGTGCCAACTATGGTTGGCCTCTGGTGACCTATGGTGTTGATTATAGTGGCGAAATCGTTTCGAAAGAAACAGAAGGCAAAGGCTTCGAGTCACCGGTCACACAATGGACGCCGTCAATCGGAATATGTCCCGCCGAGTTTGTGGCAGGAGAAAGTTTTCCGAAGTGGAAAGATAATCTTCTTGTTGGGGCGCTTGCCTTCGAGGAGATTCGGCGTCTTGTGATTTCGGATAACAAGGTCACCTCGCAGGAAATGATAATGAAAGGGCTCGGCCGTGTAAGAGACCTGAAGATAGGCCCCGATGGAAGGTTGTATGTCGTTCTTAACAATCCGGATGTAATCCTGCGCTTAACACCAGAAAAAGAACTGTAGCGTTTAACGCGTTATCTTAATATGCCAGGCTAATGGACCGCTTTTGATTTATGCGAAGACCGCATCACGCATCAATCAATATGGATCTCCCCGGTAAGGTATAATCTGGCCTGCCCGCCAATGTAACATCTTTCGCCCTCGTCAATGCAAGTAATGCTTCCACCTCTTTGCGATAGTTGTCGCGCCATCATGTGTTTTTTTCCGAGTTTTTTTGACCAGAGTGGAATAAGGGAAGTATGCGCCGATCCGGTGACAGGATCTTCATCTATTCCCGACTGGGGTGCAAAGAAACGTGATACGAAATCCACGTTTTCTCCTTTTGCTGTAACGATCAATCCCCTTGCAGGCAGCTTTGAGATCTCCTTGAAATCGGGATGCAAGCTGCGCACCACCTCCTCATTTTTAAGTACGGCAATGTAGTCTGTCCGACCTTTGTACAATTCCAGACTATCTACTCCAATGCACTTTGCGAGTTGATGCAGGTCATCGTGTTTCTTTAAAGTATCCGAAGGAAAATCCAGAAACAAGATTTCGTTGTCCCTGAAAACCCGGAGTGCCCCGCTCCTCGGCGATAAGAATGCTATTTCAGGTTGAGCATATGAGAGGCAGTTAAAGAGCGCGAAAGCCGACGCGATCGTCGCATGGCCGCAAAGATCCACTTCGACCGTGGGCGTGAACCATCTGATTTCAAAATGACTTTCCCTTGGAACGATGAATGCAGTCTCCGCCAAATTATTCTCTGCGGCGATTGACTGCATTAGTTCGTCGGTAAGCCATTTTTCCAACAGGCACACCGCTGCCGGGTTTCCCGAAAATAAGGTTTCTGTGAAGGCGTCAATTTGAAAAATTTTAATTCTCTGCATGATCAGTTTATTAGTCCTTTCATTACAACGCGATATATCAACTTGAACCGAGACGCTAGACCCTAAAGAGTTCCAAGCCAGTTTTTCAATCCGCGCCTGCCGCGGTCATGACAGGCCCGACTTCGTACCGATGCGCGCCAGACTTATGCCTCTGAATCCGAGCCGCGATGGTCACCTTCTTGCAGTTTGCGAAGGTAATAAGCTTAAAGAGGGAGGCGCTTGGTTGCTACAAAGGTAAGAAGGTTTTGTCTCCTGTGATTAATGGTAGGATCAGTCAGCCTTCATTAAGTCTTGAAGGGCCCCAGAAAGAGCACTCATCATCATACCGCCACAAACCTTCCTGAGCAGCCATGGTATCCCAACGCCAATATGAAGCTGAGAGCTTAAAAGCAAAACGCAGAAACCAGTTTTGTTGCGCACACGCGCCGGCACGATTATCCTCAGTACGAGTGGCAAGCTGTCGTCTTTCAATGTTTGCGTTCTCACGATACATACACCCCTACGCGGAAAATAAAAAAGGCCTTACCTTCCGGTAAAGCCTTTTCATTATAATCAGTGATTAAGATTACATCATACCACCCATGCCACCGCCGTGAGGCATAGCAGGAGCTTCCTTCTCTTCAGCGATGTCAGAAACAACAGCTTCCGTTGTCAACAACATGCCAGCGATAGAAGCTGCATTCTCAAGTGCCAGACGCGTTACTTTCGTCGGGTCGATGATACCGGCTTCGAAGAAATTCACAAACGTGTTGTCATTTGCATTGTATCCGAAGTCACCTTTGCCATCGCGAACTTTGTTCACGATAACTGAACCTTCCTGACCTGCGTTTTCCGCAATTGTTCTCAGCGGAGATTCAAGTGCAAGTCTGATGATGTTAACACCAGTAGCCTGGTCTTCGTTGGTAGCACCAAGAGTTGCAGGATCTTTCAAAGCTTCAATGGCACGGATGTAAGCCACACCACCACCAGGAACGATTCCTTCCTGAACAGCTGCGCGCGTAGCATGCAGTGCATCGTCAACGCGATCTTTCTTCTCTTTCATTTCAACTTCAGTTGCAGCACCTACGTAGAGGATTGCCACACCGCCGGAAAGTTTCGCAAGACGTTCCTGAAGTTTTTCTTTGTCGTAATCCGAAGTAGTTGTCTCGATCTGAGCTTTGATCTGGTTTACACGACCCTGGATGTCAGTCTTGCTGCCTGCACCATTGACGATAGTAGTATTGTCCTTATCAATGTTGATCTTCTCGGCACGGCCAAGCATATCAAGTGTGGCATTCTCCAGTTTGAAGCCTTGCTCTTCAGAGATAACTTTTCCTCCGGTGAGGACCGCAATGTCTTCAAGCATAGCTTTTCTGCGATCGCCAAATCCAGGAGCTTTAACAGCAGCAACACGCAGTGCGCCACGGATCTTGTTCACCACCAATGTAGCGAGAGCTTCACCTTCAACTTCTTCAGCAATGATCAGAAGTGGCTTGCCGGTCTGAGCAGTTTGCTCGAGAATCGGAAGCAGTTCTTTCATGCTGCTGATCTTCTTATCGTAGATCAACACAAAGGGCTGATCAAGATCGGCTTCCATTTTCTCTGTATTGGTGACAAAGTAAGGGGAGAGGTATCCGCGGTCGAATTGCATACCTTCTACCGTCTTCACTTCGGTTTCAGTTCCCTTGGCTTCCTCTACAGTGATGACACCATCTTTGCCAACTTTATCCATCGCATCAGCGATCATCTTACCAATGGTTTCGTCGCTGTTGGAAGAGATCGTGGCTACCTGGGCAATTTCTGAAGAATCTTTCAGCTTGCGCGATTGCTTTCTCAATTGCTCGACAACGGCTTCAACGGCCTTGTCGATTCCGCGTTTCAGGTCCATTGGATTGGCACCCGCAGCTACGTTTTTAATACCATGTGAGTAGATAGACTGAGCCAAAACAGTTGCAGTAGTCGTACCATCCCCGGCAGCATCAGCGGTCTTGGAGGCAACTTCTTTCACCAGCTGAGCACCCATATTTTCAATAGCATCCTTTAATTCAATTTCCTTAGCAACAGATACACCGTCTTTTGTAACTGTCGGTGCGCCAAATTTTTTGTCGAGGATGACGTTGCGTCCTTTCGGACCCAGTGTAACTTTCACTGCGTTCGCCAGTTTGTCAACACCCTTCTTTATCCTGTCTCTTGCGGAGGTATCAAATGTGATTTCTTTAGCCATATTTCTAGTTGATTAAGGTTAGTGATTAGATAATTCCGAAGATGTCAGAGTTGCGCATGATGAGGTACTCTTTTCCATCGATAGTGATTTCTGTGCCGGCGTATTTTCCATACAATACGTTGTCGCCGACTTTAACAGTCACCGGCTTGTCTTTTAATCCCTCACCAACGGCAATGATCTTGCCTTTCTGGGGCTTCTCCTTAGCAGTGTCAGGGATAATGATTCCTGACGCTGTTTTGGTTTCAGCTTCAGCGGGTTCTACAAGCACCCTGTCCTCATTTGGTTTGAAATTGATTTTTGCCATATACTATTGATTGTTTTAGGTTGAACATATGGGTTTCGCCTGCGGCTCTAATCATCAATTATGCCAGTGCGAAAAGAGATGCGAATAACGGACATTTTTTCGGAACTATGACAACTTTCCCAGATGAATCGGATCAAAGCGGCATAGTTTTTACTATAAAAAATGGCAGCTTGTCAGGTTTTCCAACTCCGGAAACTGTCGTTTAACCACGTTACTATTACCTTTTCCGAACCGGGGGTTGACTCTGATCTCAAATACTGGTAAATTTTGCTTACGAAATTGTGTGTATATGGAAAAATTGTCAAAAGATTGGCTTACTCAAGGTCTCATCGATTTCGAATACAAGAAATACCTGCTGCTGGCTTACCTTCAGTCAGCACGAAAGTCGTTTAGCAAGGTGGAGCTTTACCCTTACCTCGCCGACCTGGTTTTCCACTACCGGAACCTGATGTCTGTGAAGGAAAATAAGACGCTCATCCGCGAATCCTTCCCAAAGGAAATTTCGGCGGAGGAAATAAAGAAACTGGAGCTGCGCTATCGCGAACTCGTCGAAGATGACGCCATTATGAGCGAGCTCGATGCAATCATTGAGTTTGCTATCCCAAAAATACGGGAGTCTCTTCAGGAAGGTACGGTCATCTATGAGTATGTCGAGTCTCAGTGCGAGATCTCACCGATCGGGGTGACGCCTCTGTACGCCAATGAGGGATACCTTTTCGTCACCATGCCGCCTGAAAAGGAAACCAATGTCTATCGGTACCAGGTAAGCATTTATGAAGACAGCAAGGAGCAGCTGAGAAGCTTGAACACCCAGTTCCTGGAGGTGATAGATAAGCATCAGCTCTATCCGTATGAAAAAATAAAACTTGACCTCATCAGGCGTTACCGGGATCTGCCGAATCCAGCCGCCTTTCTTCTCTTGTCAAAAATGAAATTTCCTTTTAGCGAAACGCTTATGCCGGTCGCCAAACGTTTATTTGTAAAGCACATTTCGCAGGCAGCTTAATCGCTTACCAGCTTGTAATGCCTCTGATTCAGCACAAACGTACAGCGAAGCAGAGGTTCCCTTACAAATAAAAAAAGCCCGTATCACAACGGGCTTTTTTAAATGGCTTTAATTATTTTATTGTGCGGAGTCAGCCGGGGGGATGATCTGCGTACCTGTTGTATCCAAATTAAAATCAGGGTTTACATTGACCGGGGCTTGCTCTCCTGCCCGGTCGAGGATATCGTCTGTCGGACCTTGATTGTTCGGTGTGATGAAGCTCGTGCAGAGCGACAACACCATAATAGCAATTACAAAGCTCCACGTCAGCTTTTCCAAAAGGTCTCCCGTCTTCTTAACACCAATGATATTGCTCGCTGATGAGCCACCAAACTGGGATGTCAAACCTCCGCCCTTGGAATTCTGTGCGAGGATTACTAGAACTAACAGGATAGCGAAAAAGATGATAATGCCGATGATTAAGGAATACATAACTTGCTGCTTACTTCTTCAGATCTTCAATTTGGGATGCAAAGTAAGCCTTTTTTTGGGGATATTTCCAAATTAGTTTTTTCAGCACTTCGATCGCTTTGTCTTTTTTTCCTTGCTTTAACAGGATCTCTACCAGCGTCTCTGACACTATGTTATCACCAAATTCACCGGATTTTACTGTGTTAAGATCGGCTGTGGCTGTAGCCGCCCGGTCGCGCGGGTTGGTGATCGATGGTTGTACGCTGATAAAATGATTGATCATTTCGATCTGCTGCTTCTGGCTTTCATTTTCGGGCGGAAGTTCTTCCTTAGAGTTTTGAATCTGCACGATCAGCTCATCCACTGGATTACCATCCTTATCACGGAGTCTTTTTCTGGTACGGGTCGTTTCTGGTCCAACAGTAGTATTGAGCGCTTTTGCCATTTCAATGATACGTTCTTTCTTAGACTTACCCGAAGTCTCGGGTTTTGCAACCGGGGTGGCTGTCTCCTCAGCACCTTCTTCGGCGATCGCTGGCGTTTCCCCGCCGAGCTCAGGGCCCATAGTGACAGCACTCTTCTCTTCCACCGGAGCGCCCATTTCATCCAGGCTCGTTGCCACCGGTTTCACCTTTACAGGGCGCTCAGTTTTCGGAAAATCCATAAAAAGATTTTCGAACGCACCTTTCAGCTTCGACAGCCTTTCCAGATCATCCATTACTACGTCAGCAACATCCGCAGAATCAATTATTTCGGAAGCCTGCTCATTAGCATGAATGTGCTTTGAAACAATTAGCTGAACAGGCTCCACTTGCTGATCGATGATGATCTCTTTCAAGAGACTGCGATCGGCTGAGTACACTGCTGCGAATTGAAGGTCTCTTTGTTGATGCTGGAGGCCGTGGTCTTTGCTGGATCTGGCTGTCAGGGTCTGTAGTACCTGACTATAAGGATATTGCGCTCGCAACGAAGCAATTTCTTGAGCTTCATCCACGGACGTACTTGCATAACGCTGAAGAACTTGGAGGAATTGGCTTTTATCCACGGCTTAGGGGTTACGGTAAAAATAACAAAAAAATAAAACGCAGGAAAGGAAATAGGGGCGAAGCAAGTCGCGCACATGTAAGAAACAGGCAGATATGTAGTTGGAATTTGGAGAAATTCTCCGCGCGACATCCCTCTGATCAATGAATGTCTCGAAGCAGATCCATCAATGCCATGTAAGAATTTTCCAGAATCTGTGAGTCACATTAAACCACAGCTTAACACGTCACCTCTGAAGAGTTGATTGTCTTTTGTTTACACGCGGGAAAGCCAGCGCACAGTTTTTTACCGGAAGGAGGCTACCAGTTGGCGACGGAGGCATTAAAAATGTCAGCAATGATCCGCTGGAATATCTCTTTGATGAAAGCCTCTTCAACATCGCTGACATTGAGCTCATTATCGAAGTCTTTATAGAAGGAGAAGCTCTTGTCCTTGAAGCTCATCTTTTCGTTAAGCGTGTTGATGTAGGTAGCCCTGACAGTGATGGTGAGCCGTGTTGATGAAGCGCGGTTGATCTCTGTCGGGTCATCGCTGGCGGTTGGGGAAATCGGCGTGATCCGCAGGTCCATGATCTCGCCTTCGAGCTGCAACTGACCTTCTTCAGCCACGACGGACAGGTTCGAATTCTGTACAAAATAATTCTTAAGGTCGTTGGTCAGAACCTGCGACATGTTGGCCGGACCGAGATCAGCATTGTTATAAAATTCAGCGATGCTTATTGTCTCGGCCTCGGTAGCCGCACCCGTCATTGAATATTTTACGGACACACCACATGAATGCAGGAATGGCAGACCGAACAAAAAAACCAGCAAGTGCAGGGTCCTTAACGCGGGCGCAAAAGTAAGCGCTTTATTATTCCTCAAGTTCGTACTGTTTTATTTTGCGGTACAAGGTGCGCTCGGATATGCCCAAATCGCGTGCCGCATATTTACGTTTATTATTGTTCTTTCGCAGTGCACGAATGATCAGCTCCTTCTCCTTCTTCTCAATGGAGAGCGAATCATCTTCCGTCTCGTGTGCGATGTCGTGAACGTCTTCAACCTCACCATTGGTAGCAGATGGGCCCGGCGGTATGTTCAACACCATGTGGTCATGCGATAAGCCGGACTCACCATGAACGTCTTCAAAAAGGCCGGCGTGCTCTTTCGCCATTGTACCCGTGTCTTCCTGACCGTTTAAAAGCTCAAGCACAATTTTCTTGAGATCGATCACGTCCTTTTTCATATCAAAAAGGACCTTGTACAATATGTCGAGCTCACTCAGGTTGTCCTTTTCAGGAACGGCAGCCCGGTACAATGCCGGCAAATTGCTTTCCTTCGGTAGATATTTTTGCAGTTGCTCAGCGTTAATATCCTTTTCTTCTGTAGAAAGCACCGAGATCTGCTCGACAAGATTTTTCAGCTGCCGGATATTTCCGGGGAAGCGGTATCGCAGCAGCACCTCCTTAGCTTCCTCTGTGAGTGTGATCGGTTTAACTTTATACTTATCAGCAAAATCGGAAGCAAACTTTCGAAACAACAACTCGACGTCGCGTCCGCGCTCGCGGAGCGGTGGTACATAGATCGGAACCGTGCTGAGACGATAGTATAGGTCCTCGCGGAATTTGCCTTCTTCAACGTTCTTCATCAGATTAACGTTGGTGGCGGCCACAACACGCACATCTGTTTTCTGCACCTTCGAAGATCCTACTTTGATGAACTCGCCGT
>Ga0307416_100000292_pt1 | contig 26241 bp, 30 predicted proteins | sample DK1Cmetagenome_2_FD_203821 | JGI IMG/M metagenome (GOLD analysis project Ga0307416, IMG submission 203821) | Maize rhizosphere microbial communities from greenhouse at UC Davis, California, United States - DK15-C-3 | ecosystem: Host-associated > Plants > Roots > Rhizosphere > Soil | place...
GATCTACAAGCGGGGCAAGCGCTGGCGGGTGATCGTCTACGCCGGCCGCGACCCGATCACCGGCCGCAAGCGCCAGAAGAGCGTCACCGTCGCCACCCGAGCCGAGGCCAAGCAGGCCGAGGCCCGGCTCATCACCGAGGTCGGCGCCGGCCAGCACCGCGGCACGTCTAACAGGACCGTGGCTGAGTTGCTTGACCGCTGGTTGGAATGGCGCCAAAGCGTCCGACCGATCTCGCCCACCACTGTCGCCACCTATCGCGGCTACATCGACCGCTCGATCCTGCCCGCCCTCGGCAAGGTCCAGCTGGGCCGGCTGGATGCCGCCACCCTGGACGCCTTCTACGCCCACCTTCGCAAGCAGGGCGGCAAGGATGGGCAGCCGATGGCGGCCAGCAGCGTCCACCAGGTCCACGCCATCCTCTCGGGTGCACTCAACCGGGCGGTGGTGTGGGGCTGGATCGCCAATAGCCCGGCCCGGCTCGCCTCGCCGCCGTCGATCGAGCGGACCAACATGCAGCCTCCGGCGGTCGAGGACGCCGCACGGCTGCTCAGCGTCGCGCTGGCCGAGGACCGCGAGCTGGGCTTGTTTCTGCGGCTGGCGGTTGTGCTCGGTGCCCGCCGTGGTGAGCTGTGCGCGGTTCGTTGGTCGGACGTCGACCTGGACCAGGGCGAGGTCCTGATCGCCGGTGGGATCGTGCGCGTCCCCGGCGAGTCATTGGTCGACAAGGCCACCAAGACTCATGCCAAGCGCCGGGTCGCGGTCGGCGCCGACACGGCCGAGCTGCTGCGCGCCCATCGGCTCGCTCAGGCCAAGGACGCGCTGGCGTGTGGGACCACGCTGGCGCCGAACGCCTACGTGTTCTCCCACGCCCCTGACGGGTCCACCCCGATCAACCCCGATGGCATCACCCACCGCTTCCGCCGACTCGCCCGACGACTCGGCGTGCGCTGCCGACTGCACGACCTCCGCCATTTCATGGTCACCCAGCTCGTGGCGGGTGGCGTGGACTGGCGCACCGTCGCCGGCCGGGCCGGGCACGCCGACGGCCACATGACCCTCAGCACCTACGCCCACTTCCAGCAGGCCCAGGACCGCCAGGCGGCCGAGTTCATGGACCGATTGTTAGTGGCACCTGCTATGGACTCCCGATGAGGTAGCGGCGGGGAGGAGCAGGGCAACATGGCTGAGCGGTCCATCGGCGTGAAGCTCAGAACCGCCCTGGAGGACAAGGGCTGGTCGTATACGAGGCTGATCGCCGAGATGCGGAAGGTGGCAACTCGGCAAGGGAAGTCGCTGCCGTCGACCGCGAGCCTGATCACGATGCTTAGCCGGTGGCTGAACGATCACGATCGGCCCAGCCGCTTCTACCGCGAAATCCTCAGCATTGCGCTCGGGCTCGACCAGGCCGAACTTCAGGCCGGCATCGGCGAGGAGCTGGCGGTCAGACTGCCGGGCTCCGCCTCGGACGATCGCCTGCTCATTGAGTATCGAGGCAACGTCGATGGTGCCCTCTTGGACGACTTGGACTCGCTCACCGATCTTTACCGACGCATGGACCGTCGGCTTGGAGCGGTGAGCCTGTTCGAGGATCTCTGTCGCCATCTCCAGAGGGTGACGGCCCTCCGGCATGGGTCCATGACCGGCGCTGACCGCCAGCGCCTGGCCTCAATTGCCGGGGACAGTGCGACGCTGTTGGGTTGGCAGTCCCTTGATACAGGACAAACCGCCCGCGCCTGGAAGTACTTCCGCCGCGCTGCTGATGCCGCTAAGGAAGCGGAGAACCCGGCGCTACAGGCGTTCGCCATCGCGGAGGCGGCATACATCCCGTTGCTTGGCGGTAATCACCGTGCAGCCCTACCCCTGTTACGCGAGGCCAGCGACCTTGCCTCACCTGCCAGCTCGCCAGCGTTCCAGGCCTGGCTATGTGGCGCGGAGGCCGAAGCCCATGCCGTCGCAGGCGAAGTCGACGGCTGCCTCCGTGCCCTGGATTGCGCCGAGGCCGCCCTCGCTGAGGCGCAGTCTGACGAGACTCCACGCTGGGTCGCGCACTTTGACCGCTCGCATTTGGCCAGGTGGCGGGGGCAATGCCTGGTGCAGCTTGCACGGCCAGCCGCCGCTCAGCCGGTCCTGCAGGAGGCGGTGAGATCCGTTGACCCGTCGTTCGTGCGCGCTCGTGCCAGCACGCTGGTCGATCTTGCAATCTCATTCGTCCAGCAGGGCGAAATCGACGAGGGTTGTACGGTGGCGAGCCAAGCGCTCACGCTGGCCCGCAACACGCGATCAGCGCGATGCGAGCAGCGGATCGTCGTGCTCCGCAGTCAGGTGCAGCTCGGGGCCGACACCGCGGCCGTGCAGCAGCTCGATGAACAACTGCGCCTTGCATGATCGCATGAGACCGGCTACTGCCAAGGCGGGAAGGCGAGCAAGTGCAGCAGGGCGATCAGGGTGGGACCGTCGGTCAGCTCGCCCTTGTCGATGAGCGGGCGAACCTCGGCCAGCGGCACCCACTCGATTCGGTCGGCCTCCGTAGTGTCCGACGGTGGGCCCTGGTAGGTGGCGCCGTCGGACCAGAAGAGGTGATGGCGGGAGTCGGTTATCCCGTTGGTCGGCTCGTAGGAGACCAACGGAGTTAGCGGCCCGGGCCGCCAGCCCGTCTCCTCCTCAACCTCGCGGGCGGCCGTTTGTGCTGTGGTTTCGTCAGGATCCACGATCCCGGTGGGGATCTCCCAACCCCAGGTGCCGGTGATGAACCGATGCCGCCAGAGCATCAGGACCCGCCGCTGGTCGTCGATGACCGCAGCGGCGGCGACGGGCTGCATGCGGACAACGTGGTGCTCGAAGCGCTGGCCGTCAGGCAGCTCCACGTCCACCAGCCAGAGGTTCACCCACTTGCTGGTATAGATCGGCCTCTCACCGTGGACCTTCCACTGCATGGCGCGCGCTCCTCTGCCCGTGAACGGGCCTCCAGTCTGCCGGACGGGAGCGGCTCACGACAGGCCTGGTCTCTCTGCACTGACCACGGACTGCCCCGAACTTGCTTGCTCACTTGACGCACGCGGTCAAGTGCCGCCAACGGTCGTCAACTACCGGCCGAGCTGCTCGGACGGCACGCTACGTAGCGTCACATCAGGCCACCGGGCAGGCGTGCCAGCGCCTCCCGGGGCCGGGTAGCAACGGAAGGAGCCCCGCAATGCCCGACGAGATAAGCGCTAGCGTCATCGCCCCGGAGCAGACGCGGTCCCTCCACGGCGACGGTCGCTTGACCTGGTCCGTCACTGAGGCGGCCCAGCTGCTCGGCATCTCTAGGGCCAGCGCCTATGAGGCCGCCCACCGCGGCGAGCTGCCGGTCCGAGTGATCGGCCGGCGGATGCTTGTGCCTCGGGTCGCCCTGCTGCGCCTGCTCAGCGAGCGGTCGTAGCTGTCCCCCACGGCCAGGCGGATCCTCGCGGCCCGCCTCTCTCTACCTGCGCGTGAAGCGGCCCCGGCGGCGTGCCAGCGCCCCGGGGCCAGGCACCAGAGGAAGGAGCCCCTTGATGCGCTACGAGCGTATCAACCTGCCCAGCAGGGGCGGTGCAGCATGACCCCGGTCAAGCGCTGCCCTCGGTGCGGTCGGGTTCGGGCGACGGCGGAGTTCTACTGGCGCCGCAGTGGCCGGCTGTCGTCCTACTGCAAGGCCTGCCAGCGGGCCGCCGCCCAAGCGGCCCGACAACGACGCCGCCACGACACGACCGCGGTCGAGCAGCTACGGGCGGTTGACCGGGCCCGCCAGCGCCGCCACCGCGCCCTCGGTGGCCCGAGCCCGACCCGTGGTGATGCCGCATGAACCGGCACCCCACCGCAGTGGGCCGCCTGGTCGCCGAGGCACGGGGCCCTGCCGGCGCCGCGGCCGCGACTCCGTTCCTAGTGCTGGATCTCGGCCGCGGCTGTGACCCGCACCAGGCACGCTGCCGCCGCTGCCGCTGGCGCAGCCGGTGGCAGACGACGGCCGCTCAGGCCCAGGCCGAGCATGCCCGCCACCAGGCAGCCGCCCACGCCCACCGCGGTTCGCCCCGGCGTGGCCGCCTGCGGCTGCCAGGGAGGCGAACCCGGTGAGGCCGATACCGCGAGGCTGGGGCTCCCCGCCTCCACCGCACCTGTACGGGGGCCGGCGGCGTCCGGAGCTGGGCGGGGTGGCCGTGCTGGTGGTGGTCACCATCCTGGCCGCCCTAGCTGCTCCCTACGCCCGCACCGTGCGCGGGCTGATCTCGGGCGGCCTAGCCGAGCTGCCGGCCATTGGTCTTCCTGGCCGCGGCCCGGCCGCTGGCGACGCCTCGCCCCGGGCGGTGACACGAGCGGGTCAGGCGGTCGTGTTCGCCCTGGCCCAGCGGGGCAAGCCCTATCGTTGGGGTGCCGACGGCCCCGACGCCTTCGACTGCTCGGGGCTGACCTGGGCAGCCTGGCAGACGGCCGGGGTGGCCATCCCCCGGACCGCGGCCGGCCAGCTCGGCGCCCTCCCCCGGGTCCGGGGTGGTCTCCAGCCGGGCGACCTGCTCATCTACCGCAGCACCGGCCCGACCGGGCGGCATGTGGCGATGGTGGTCGGCCGGGGTCGGATGGTCGAGGCCCTGGGCCGCGGCATCCCGGTCCGCTCGACCAGCATCCGCCCCGGATATCTGGGGGCCGTCCGACCAGGGGCCGACCGATGACCGCCGGCTTCCTCGACTTCCTGGGCTGGAACGGGTTGACCGCCGCTGAGCAGGCCGCCGCCCTCGCCGGCGCCTCCCTGGGGCTGGCCGCCTGGCTGCTGGCCCGGGCGGCGTTCGGCGGCCGGAGGCACCGATGATGCTCGCCGTCTGGCTGCTGTGGCTCCCCTTCCGGGCCTTGGCCGCGCTCGGGCTGCGCCGCTCGGTGATCCTGGCCTGCCTGTTCGTCCTGGCCGTGACCGCCTACGGGGTCGCCGAGGACCTGGGCGTGGTCGACCCGCCAGCCCAAGCCGCCCCGGCCCCCAAGCAGCCGGCCGCCGACCAGCCCGGGCCCAGCCGGGCCGCGGCCGCCGACATTCCCGCTGGCTACCTGCGCCTCTACCGGGCCGCCGGGGCTCGCTACCGGATCCCCTGGTCGGTGCTGGCGGCGATTGGCAAGGTCGAGTCCGATCACGGCCGCGTCCGGCTCCCCGGGGTGCGATCGGGCAGTAACTGGGCTGGGGCCTGTGGGCCGATGCAGATCGGGTGTGTGCCCGGGAGCAAGGCCGGCAACGCCTGGGCCCGCTACGGCCACGGCCGCCCCCACAACTCCGCGGCGGCCATTCCGGCCGCGGCCCGGTACCTGGTCGGCCATGGCGCCCGCCGCAACCTGGATCGGGCCTTGTTCGCCTACAACCACTCCTGGGCCTACGTGGCCAAGGTGAAGGCCCTGGCCCGCCGCTACACCCGAGGCGGTGGGCGCCGGTGAGCAGCCGAATCGTCCTGCGCCTAGACCGGGGGCTGGGCTGGACCAAGCCGCTGGCAGTCGCCTGCTGCGCGGTCTGTGGGGCCGAGCTGGCCCGTCACCGCAGCCCCGACCGGGCCCTGCGGGCCGCCCACCGCCGGCGCTGCCCGGCCTGCGGCATCCGCAGCGTCCGGCGGCTGCCCGGCACGACCAGCCTGGCCGCCGACCTCGCCCTGGTCCAGGGCCAGCCGGCGCCCATGGGCAGCCGCCGCTGGCCACCTGCCGGTTACCCCAGCCGCGTCCCCCGTGCTGGAAGGAGGTGAGCCCCCCTATGCCCGCATCGCCGACCTGGCTGACCGCCAGCCAGGCCGCCGCCCGCCTGCAGGTGTCGGCCAAGACCGTCACCCGCTGGGCCAACCAGGGCCGCCTGCAGCACCGGCGCACGCTGGGCGGCCATCGCCGCTTCGACCCCGAGTTGATCGACGCCCTCGTCCAGGCCCTCACCTACCGGCCCTAACCCCACTTCATCTGTTCGTTGGAAGGAGCCTCTCGTGGCCCGACGTACCACCTGGCTGATCGACATGGGCGACGGCACCTGGGCCGTGTCCTGCCTGGCCTGCCGGATCGCCCTGTACCGCGGCCCCAAGGCCGGCGCCGAGCGCGCCGCCCGCGGCCACTACTGCGAACCCGTCCTGCCCCTCGGCCGCCGGCGCCGCCCGGCCTGATCTCCTCGGAAGGAGCAACCTCGTGAACCCTCGCATCGGCTGGAGCCAGCCACCCCCCAGCTGGGACGCCCCAGGCTGGGCGCCACTGGTCGACCCCGGCCCCCACCCCCTCCACGCCGCCCATTCGCTTGGCCGCTGGTGGTGGCCGATCCTGGCCGTGGGCGCCTTCCTGGCCGTGACCGGCTTCGTGCTGCGCCACGACGACCCGGCTCCCGGCCTGTCCGGGCGAGGCCTGCTGACGGTCGCCCTGACCGCCGCCGTGGTCGGCCTGCTCACCCTCCATCGGCGCTACGGGCCGCGGCCGCTGGCCCGGGCCCTGTTCGAGTATGCGGTCGTGTTCCTGCTAGCGGTGCTGGTCGCCACCACCGGCGTCCCCCTCAATCCGCCAGCCGCCCCCACCAGCCAGGCCAGCACCGTCCCCGACCAGCGCCCGGCCCTGGTCAAGACCATCGACCGCTTCACCGACTGGCTCAGCGAATGGAAGGCATGGGCCCGCACCCAGCGCGACCGCCGCCCCCGGCCCGAACCCAACGGCGAAGCGGCCGGCGCGACCCCCTCCCCATCTGTGTCCGCTTCTTCGACCCGGAGGTCCCGCTTCTGATGTGGTCATCGCTGCCCTCCAACCTGCGCACGGTGCTTGGCACCGCCCTGCTGCTCGGCCTCGGTGTCGCCGCCGCCGCCTTCACCCTGTCGTTCTTCGCCCTCCGCGACGCCGCCGCCGACCCCGCCCTGGCCTGGGGCCAAGGCCATGCCTGGCTGTTCCCCATCGGGGTCGACATGGCCCTGGTCTTCTTCGAGGTCCTGCTGCTGGGCGCCTCCATGGTCCGCGTCTATGAGCAGGGCCGGGTCGTGCAGTATCCGCGGGCCATCCCGTTCCTGCTCATGCTGGTCGCCGCCGCCGGCACCCTGTACTTCAACGCCACCCACGTCCCCGAGCAGGTCCGCCCCCTGGCCCTAGCCGTGCCGGTGGCCAGCATCCTGGTCACTCTCGGGCTGGCGTACCTGCTGAAGATGCTGGCGGCTGCCTCCGGGGCCGCCGCCATCCACCTCGCTCCGCCGGCCAACGAGCCCAACCGCATCGTCCGCGCGGCCGACGTGCTCCATGGCGAGCTCGTCCGTGACCCTCAGGTTCCCGGCCTGTCCGGGCCAGCCGACGCCTGGGGGCAGGTGCCCAGCCCAGGCCAACAACAAGCTCCCCACAACGGACACCGGGAGCTGGCTGAGCCGACCAAGCGGGCCGCGGTCGAATTGCACCTTTCCCGGCTCAGCCCCCAGCAGCTCGGGGTGGCCACCGGCAGCTCGGTCGTGGCCGCCCTGGCCGCCCAGGGGATCCCGGTTGAGGAGACCTACGCCGGCCGCATCCTGGGCGAGTGGCGGACCGCCCACCCCGCCCCCGGCGGGGCCCGCAAGCGGGGGAGTGGGCGGCGATGACCGTCGAGCTGCTGGTGTGCTGGATCGAGGCCGACTACGACCGCGCGAACGCCTCGGACGGACAAAGCCGCTACGGCGCCTATGTGCGCGACCATGCCCGGCTGTTCGACCCCTGGCAGGACGGCCCCGACGGCGTGACCACCGACCCGGTCGAATTCGCCATCGCCGCCTTCCGGGTCGCCACCGGCCCGATCATGTCGCCCGGCCTTGTCCGCTGGCACCCCCGGGTGTGCGCCTACGGGGTGGACCGCAACGACTACGACGGCCGCCTGGTCGTGTCGGTCACCCTGGCCACCCCGGCGCCGCTACGGCTGCCCGGCTGGGCCTGGCGGGGCTGGGACCGCGACGTCGTTGGTGACCGCTTCCTGGAGCCCGAGGACCGCGGCCCGGTCGCCCTGGCCCGGCTGGAGCTGCGCTGGCCGCTGGCCGTCGACCAGCTCCATCGGCCCGCCGGGCCCCGGGTTCCCGGCCGGCCCAATCTGGTCGACGCCACCGCTGCGGTCGCGGTGGTGGTCGGGTCGGCCAACGACACCGCAGGGCCGGTCCTGGCTGCCCTGGAGGCTGGCGGCTGATGACCGCGATCCACGGCCCGGCTCCGGTCGGCCCTGGCGAGTTGTTGGCCGCCCTGGGGGAGCTGAGCTGCGATCGGGCGGCCCAGACCTACGCCGCCCTCGGCTTCGCGGTGGTCCCGATGCACGCCACCCGGCCGGGTCGGGGTTGCACCTGTTCGGATGCGGGCTGTTCGGACCCGGGCAAGCATCCTCGGCTGCGTGGCTGGAAGCGGCTGGCCGCAGTCGACCCGGCGATAGTGGGCGAGTGGTGGCGGCGCTGGCCCGACGCGAATCTGGGCCTGGCGACCGGCCGACGCTTCGACGTGCTCGATCTGGACGGCGAGCAAGGGGTGGAGGCGCTGCGCGCCGTCTTGTCGATCGCCCCGGTCGAGCACTCGGGGCCGGTGGCGCGGACCGGCGGGGGAGGCTGGCACCTGCTGTACGCCCGCACCGGGCTCGGCAACCGGGTTGGGCTACTGGCCGGGGTGGACTGGCGGGGCCGGGACGGGTTGATCGTGGCCCCACCCTCCCGACACCCCAGCGGCTACCGCTATACCTGGGTGCGGCCACTGGCGGCGACCCTACCCGAGGTCCCGGCCGGGCTGCGGCGGCTCCTGGCCCCACCGGCGACCCAGCGGACCACCCTCCTCCCAGCCCCCACATCCGCCGGCTACTCGGGCGGCTACGGGAGGGCGGCCCTAGACCGGGAGCAGGCCGCCGTGGCGACCGCCCGGCCCGGCCGCCGCAACGCCACCTTGAACCGGGCCGCATTCAACCTGGGCCAGCTGGTCGCCGCCGGCCTCCTGAAGGCCGACCAGGTGCGGGCGGCGCTGCTGGCCGCCGCCTTGGAGGCCGGCAACCCCGAGGCCAAGGCCCAGGCCACCATCACCTCAGGGTTGCGGGGCGGGATGGCCAGGCCACGGCGCCGACGCCGGCAAGGTGCAGCGTGACCGCCGACCGGGGCGGACGGCTAGGCCAACAGGCCCCGGCCCAACCACCACGCCGCCAGCAGCAGCCAGAACAGCCCCATCAGGGTCGGGCCTCGCAGACTCCGGGCCGTGACGTGGCCGTGCTGGTCAGCCCACCGCCGCTCCCGCAGTACCCGGACCAGCTGGGCGATGGCGAGGATGAGGCACCCTGCGCCCAGCACCACCCGTATGGGGTCCATCGTCCGACGCTCCTCTCGCCGTGGTCGCTGCCCTTGGGGTCTTGCCAGCCGACCCTTCCCCTGGGCGGCCGCCAGCACACCAGGAGAGCTCGGCCATGACTAGTGACCACCTGGACCGCGACGGCATCCCCCTGCCCACCGGGCCGCTCGAGGAGGCTTCGGGCGGTGAGGTCGTCGACCTGCGTCCAGCCGCCGGCCGGGCCCGCCGGCCTGTTTTCCCGGCGGCCGAGCTGGCCGTCAGCTCCTACCGGGAGGTCGCGGCCCGGGTCGCCGCCGCCGGCGAACCCCGCTGGCTCATCCAAGGCATCTGGCCCGCCGACGCCTACGGGGTCCTGGCCGCCCAGGAGAAGGCCGGCAAGACCTGGGCCGCCCTCGACCTCGCCGTCTCGGTCGCCACCGGCCAGCCCTGGCTCGACCACTTCGCGTGCCCCAGCCCCGGTCCGGTCCTGGTCTTCTTGGGCGAGGGGGGAGAGCGGGCCACGGTGCGTCGCATTGAGGCCATCGCCACCGCCAAAGGCATCGACCCCGACCAGCTGGCCGACCCGCTCCGGCTGTGCTTCCGGGTGCCTCGGCTGGCCGCCCCCGGTGCCGGCGGCGAGCTGGCCGCCATCCAAGCCGAGTTGGACTCGCATCCGGCCGCCCTGGTCGTCCTGGACCCGTTGTATCTGGCGGCTGCTGGGGCCAGCGGGTCGAACCTGTACGACATGGGCGCCGTGTTGCAGGCCATCCAGGGCGTCTGCCAGCAGGCGGGGTGTGCGTTGTTGGTGGTGACCCACTGGAACAAGACCGGCGACGGAAGAGGCGCCGACCGCATCAGTGGGGCCGGCCCGGCCGCCTGGGCCCGGGTCATCTGCTCGGTCTCGATCCACTACCGGGGCAGCGACCCGGACGGGGCCAGCAACGTCGTGTTGGGGGTGGAGCTGATCGGCGGCGAGATCGCCGACACCCGCTTTCGCATCCGCCGCCGGGTTCAGGCCGACGACCCGGCCGACCTGGGCGCCCCACTGGCCTACGCCGTCGAGGTCCTGGCCGGCGACGATGAGGACTTGGACCTGGAGCCGGCTGCGGCCGCCCTGTCCAAGTCCCGCCAGTGGGTCCTTACCGCCCTTCGGGCCGGGGGGGACATGCAGACGGTCAAACAGCTCGGCGACCGCCTCGCCCAGGCCGGCCACCCGCTCAAACCGCGCACCATCCAGACCGCCCTCGGGGAGCTAGAGGCGGCTGGGCTGGCGACCGGGAGCGAGGAAGGCAACGGCCGGGCCCGCTACTGGTCCCCAACTACCCCTGACGCCGGCGAGGATGGCGCCGGCAATGGCGGGGGAGAGGGCAGGCGATGACTCGGCCCAGCAACCAGCTCGATCGGTTCCAACTGTGCTGCCCCGGCCTGGCCGGCTGGTGCCGCGGCTATCCTGCCGGGTCATGGACGCGCAGGCGATCAACAACCTCGGCGGCATCTGCCAGATCCTCGGTGTGCTGCTCGTCGTCTGGGACCTGCTGAACATCCACGAGTACCTCGGCGACCTCGGCCGCCTGATGGTCCGGATGCAGGCCTGGAGGGCGCGAGTCGAGGCGGCGGTGCGGCGGCTGCTGCGGCGGCCCGGGCGGTCGGTGGTCGTCCACGCCGGGACCGCATCCGCCATCGGGATCGCTGGGTCGGTGACGGCGAGGGTGACGCCGGGGCCGTTCTTGCCCCAGCCGGACCGGCCGCCCGCCGAGCAGCTCACCGCGCAGGCCGAGTACCTGAACCGGCTCCGCGACTGGATCATGCGAGAGGTCGAGCAGCGCGATCGGGCCATCGAGGAGGCACGGGCTCAGGTCCGGTCGGAGCTTCAGGCGGAAGCGGGCGGCTGGACCGGCTGATCGGTGAGGCACGCGAGGAGGTCGAGCGGCTCCGGAAGCTGACCACCGGCGGGATCGGCTTGCGGTGGGTGGGCGTGCCGATCCTGCTGGCGGGGGTCGTCTTCTCGACCTGGGATGAGGAGCTGGCCGCGGTATGGCCGGGCTGGCTGTCGCCGCTCGCCCTCGGTTTCCTGATCGCGGTCGGCCTGGCCGCGCTGTTCTGCGGGCTGATCCTGACCCAGCTTCACCGGGACAGCGTGACCTCCTAGACCTCCTAGTGGTCCGTCTCCGAAGTGTTTTGACGTCTGACAAGGTGTCGCCGGGAGCTGCGTGAGGACGGAATCGTGACCTGGCCTCAACCGTGTCCGGGGGCCTGCAAAGGGGTGGAGCCGGGCGGTGCCCGGCTCCACCATGGCGGGGCGAGCTCCCCGCGGGCTGCTCAGCAGGCGTTGAAGGTCTTGTCCTCCTGGATGTGGTGGACTGCCCCGCCGGCCACGGTCAAGGTGAAGTAGAAGGCCGGCCTGGAGTTGCTCATCGCCCGGCTGTCCTTGACCAGCTTGGCCAGCTGGTGGTTGCGGGACTCGATGCAGTCGCCGGGTAGCAGGTCGATCTGCAGATCGCTGGCCATCGCCAGGGTCCGCAGCCGCGGGTTCTGGTTGCGCACCCAGACATACAGGACCTGGGCCTGGTCGTGGGGCATGCCGTCGGCGATGGCGGCGTCGATGGCTGCCTGGCCTTGGAAGACCTGGACCAGGTCGACTGTCAGCCGGTGGCGGCGGCTGTCGACGGTGCGGATGTAGCTGTTGTAGCGGCCGTCGGCCAGGACCGGCCGAGGGGTTGGTATCCGGTCAATGATGGGATCATGCGGCTTGGGGGTCGGCGGCTTGGGGGTCGGCGGCTTGGGGGGGTCGACTGGGTGTGTGGTCACCGGCGTGGTGGGTGCCGCGGCGGACCGGTGGGCGGTGGAGACACCGAGGTAGGAGCCGGTGACGACGGCGGCGGCGGCGAGGGTGACGGCGATGATGGTGCGGGCTGGTCGCATGGTGGGTGCCTTTCTGTGGGCTGCGGGCCTCTTGGAGGCTCCGGCTTGGTGGAATGGGACAGGAGCGGACGACTGGCTGGTGGGCGCGCCAGGCGGGGAGGTCAGGCGGCGGCCGAGAGGATCGGTTGGTGGCTGCTGGTCGATGCCGGTGGGGCTTGGCTGGTTGCCGCCGTGAGGGTGGAGGTGACGCTGCTCAGCAGGTGGGTGAGGTAGGCGCTCCACCGGCGGCAGTGGTCGCGGGTGGCGAGGTCGGGCCCGGGCCGGTCGGTGGTTTCCTGCAGCACGCCGGCCAGGACCAGGACCTCGACCGCTGGCATCTGCGGGGCGAGCTGGCTGCGGCAGTAGTCGAGTTCGTAGCGGTGCTCGTCGCTGGTGTCGGGGGCGGCGGCGACGACGGTGAGCAGGTCGACTAGTTGGCGCACCTGGTCTGTGGTGAACCAGTTGCTGTTCATGATGACCCCCTTCAGTGGAGCTTCTCTAAAGGGGAGTGTGGGCCGTGCCGGTCACGGTAGCCGCTCGACGCTATTTCGTCGGCAACGCGAATTGGCCACCGGTTGGAGTCGGTCAGGCCAACCAATTGTTACGGTAGGGTTTTGCCTGGTGGGGGCCATCAGAACGGCTGGTGTGTCGTAGAACACATAGCGGTTGTGATCCGCGACACTGACAGACCATGGAGTTTGGGACCCTCGCCGGCGCAGTGTGGTTCGCCCGGCCGATGTGCCTAACCCGCGGTGAGTTGACGATGGATAGCCGCGAGTGGTTCCTCCTCGTGCCCTTGGATATTGGCGAGGAGGACGACGTTGACATCCTGGTCGGGGTAGCAACGAAGCACCGCGCTCACGCCGGCGTTGACGCCTTCCTTCTCCGCGAACACGACGTTCCCGGCGCGATCAACAGCGAACCACAACCCATGCCCATACACCTGGTCCCAGTCATCTACCGTGTGGTGGACCACCTGGGGAGTGAAGAACGCACTCGTCGATTGAGGAGAGAGCAAGCTCCCTGCCTTGGCTTCCCGCAGGAACCGGTCCAGGTCGCCGGCAGTTACATATGCGCCGCTGTCGGGGCAGCCGATAGGCGGGTAGGAATAGATATTCTTCTTCCACCCCAGGACCGTCTCGTCCTCATCGCGGATTGGATCGCAACCCTCGGCGACATCGTCATAGACCATGTCCATCCGGAAGAAGTCGGAGTGGAGCATTCCGGCGGGTACGAAGACATGCTGGCGCACGTAGTCCCGATAGGACAGACCGCTGAGCTTCTCGATGAGCAGACCCAGCAGGATATAGCCGCAGTTACAGTAGCGGCATCCCTGGCCGGGCGGGAAATTCGGTGGCTTGTACGCGAACTGTGGGAGAAAGTCGGCGGTCTCGGTAACCGCATAGTTGGGAATGGTCCTGAAGAGATCGGCGTACTCCTCCCCGTTCTCTTCCTCAGCGTCATCGGCGATGCCCGAGGTATGGGTCAACAAGTGATAGACGTTCACCTCATGAGAGATGGCGGTGTCCCACAATCCCAGGAACTCAACGACGGTGGTATCGAAGGCGAGTAATCCTTGGTCGATCAGTTGCAGGGTCGCCACGGCGGTGAAGAGCTTGGTCACCGAGGCCGTGTCGAAGCGCGTCGTCAAGCGGTTCGGCGTCTTCCAGGAGCGACTGGCGTAGCCATAGGTACCCGCGAACAGCTGCGAGCTGCCCTGGGTGATCAGCACAACTCCCGAGAACCCATCCCGGTCGGCGCGCTGCTGAAAGTAGCGCTCGAGCTCATCAGCAATCATCGCGAGCTGCTCCCTTGCCCGGCCGCCGTAATGGTCCGCTGCTGAGGTGGTTGACGCCTGAGCTTGGTGAGGATCTGGTCGGCGTCCTTGGTCCAAGTGAACGGCTGGCAGCGCTGGTTCCAGCCATCGCAGAAGCGGCGGATCGCCGTGACCAGCTCCTCCACGCTGGCGAAGTCGCCGCGGCGCAGGGCCTGGCGCTCGATGATGGCGAAGAACACCTCGACCAAGTTGAGCCAAGAGCCATAGGTCGGGGTGAAGTGCAGCTGGATGCGGGGATGCCTGCCTAGCCAGGCCCGGACCTGCTGGTGCTTGTGGGTGGCGTAGTTGTCCACCACCACATGCAACTGCCGGCCTGGGTAGGCCTTGGCGACCAGCTTGAGGAAGGCCAGGAACTCGCGGTGGCGGTGGCGTGGCTGGCAGGTGTCGGTGACCCGGCCGGTGGCCACCTCCAACGCCGCGAACAGCGTGGTCGTGCCGTGGCGGAGGTAGTCGTGGGTGCGCCGCTCGGGCCGGCCCGGCCGTACCGGGCGGACCGGCTGGGTGCGTTCCAGCGCCTGGATCTGGGACTTCTCGTCCACACAGAGCACGATCGCATGCGCCGGCGGGTCAAGGTACAGCCCGACCACATCGCGGACCTTGGCCTCCAGCTACGGGTCGGTGGAGAACTTGAACGTCTCGGTCTGCCAGGGTTTGACGTCATGGTCGGCCCACACCCGCGCCACCGTGCTGTGGCTGACGCCCAGCTCGGCAGCCAGCAGCCGCGAGGACCAATGGGTCACCCCAAGCGCCTGGGGCGGTGGACTGAGGGTGGTGGCCAGGATCTCGGCACGCCGGTCGCGGCGCACACTCTGGGGACGGCCACGGCGGTGCCGGTCGGCCAGGCCTCCGGTGAGCCCCTCCCGCCCATAGCGCTTGCGCCAGGCGATCACCGTGGGTCGGGAGACCTCCAACCGCTCGGCGATCTGGGTGTTGGCCACCCCCTCGGCCGCCAGCAGCAGGATCTTGGCCCGCCGGACCAGCGTGGCCGGAGCCTGGCTGGCGTTCGCCCAGCGGCGCAGCACGGCCCGGTCATGGGCGCTGACCGGCAGGGCAGCGGCAGACACTGGCATGCCCGGATGCTCCGCCCCAACCGATCAACCTGTCAAATCACCTTAGAGACAGACCACTAGCGCGACCTGCTCATCGCCTGCTCCTGCGCGCGGCCCGGAGCCCGCCGAGCACGCCGCCGAGGGGCATGGCCACGAGCAGGAGCAGCCCGAGCACCCCGGCCGAGAGGTCGAGGTCCCGGCCGGTCAGGACCGCGTAGAGGAACCCGGGTAGGAACGGCGCGATGAACCCGACCAGCAGGCCGACCAGGACACCGAGCAGGATGCGGCCGGCCCCGGCCGACTGACGCGGCGGGGGCGGCGGTGGTCCCCACCCGGGCGGGGGTGGCCCCCACCCTCCGGACAGTGGAGGCGACGGCGGTGGTCGTTCCCATCCGGCCGGCGGCTGCTGGTCGGTCATGAGCGCGTCCCCCCTTCGAGCTGGCCTACGAGGATGAACGACCGGCGGTCGGCTCCGTTACCGGGCTGACCGTCGGCAGGATCCGGGCCGAGAGCCGGGGTTGGCCATCAGCCCGGCCCGGTCACGGGGTCACGTCCTCGAACGGGAACCGCGCATGGAACCGCGCAGAGCGCGCATGCGCGGTGTGCGCGCCCCCCACCGTCGAACCGCGCACACCGCGCACCCCCCTATAAGGGGGTGCGCGGCAGGGTGCGCGGTCGGCGGGGCCAACCCCGCGCCGCCGGCGCACCGGTGGTCGCCCTCGGCTGGGGAGGGGGTGGTCCGCCGACAGCGGCGAGCCGCGACAGCGCCGCAGGACCGCACCATCCTTCCCACCTGCTGGCCGGCTGTCACGTTATCCAACGAGAACGCCCTCAGCCGTTCCTGGGCATGTCCAGACCCGCCTCCGCCGGCCTGCGGGCCGGAGTGGGCCACTCATGGCCCACCACTCGGCCATCAGGGCCGGGTCGACGGTCTGATGCTGGACCGCCACGCCAGCGCTGGCGTACCTCATCGTCGGCCCCCGCAGGCCATTTCGGCTGGGTGGAACCCCTCCTGGGGCCAGTCAGCCGCAGAGAGCGCGGCTGACTGGCCCCCCTACGGGGGAGTGGAGCGGCCGCGCCGACTGGTGTGCTTCGCGCGATTGATTCAACGGCGCGTCCGCGTTCTAGGGCGGACCTTTGGTCCGCGCCACCTTCGGCGGCCATCTCAGCCTGGCCTGGTTACCACCGAGCGTGATGCCGAATGGGCGGCGCGGATGGTTGATCGTCTGCCTAGTGGACCCGCACCGTCGCGCTCGGGAACCCGGTTTCGACGCAGCCGGCCTCGGTACAGCCAATGACGGTGCCCACGCCCACGGCGTCACCCTTCTTGAAGGCCCGTTCGCCGCTGGCGAACACCCGCACCGTGGTGGTGTGCACGGCGCCGTCGCATACCAGGCCGCTGCCGCTTGCGGCCCCGGAGCCCGTGGCCAGATGACCCCCGCTCACCCGTTGGGTCAACTGCACGGTGATAAAGGGGCTGGTGGTGTCGGGCGAACAGCTGTAGGCGACCTCAACGTCAACGGCGGCGCCTTTGGCGACCAGCGTTGCGGTTCCGGTCAGGCTGGCGGTGATCGACGGCTCCTGGGCCACCGCCGCCGGGGTCAGGGCGGCGCTGGCAAGCGCGGTTCCGAGCGCCACGACGAGCAGGATACGGACAAAGCGTTTCTGCATGGCTGCCCCTTCCAGGACGGGTCTCGTCGTTGAACTGTGCTGATGCTCCTACCGATACCGCTCGTCTGCACCTCCCCTATTGGCCTCGCTCTTCTCTGATTCTCCTTGGTGCTCTCAGGTCTCCAATATGGAGTCCTGGGTGACGCTGGCAGCGGCCAGCACGTTGCTGGCGGCTGCCTGGCTGCGACGGCACCTCCGCCGGTGCCGGGTCTAGGCGAGGGCGAAGCCGAAGGTGTCGAAGGTCTCGGCCCTGCCCACCACACCAGCGGCGCCTTGCCAGAACTGCTGGTTGCCGGCGGCCGTCAGTCCACCGCCGATGCTGTACAGCACGTTGATGGCGCCGGCGCTGTCGATGGCGCCGATGTCTTCGAAGGGGACGCCGACGGCCAGGTCAGCCGCGTTGTCGTTATCGAAGTTACCAGTCGCCAGCGACCAGCCGAAGGTGTCGCCGCTCTCGGCCCTGCCGCCAATCCCGGCGGCGCCTTGCCAGAACTGCTGGTTGCCGGCAGCCGTCAGCCCGGCGGCGGCGCCGTACAGCACGTTGATGGCGCCGGCGTCGCTGATGGCGCCGATGTCTTCCAGGGGAGCGCCGATGGCCAGATCGGCGAAGTTGTCGTTGTTGAAGTCGCCAGCCGCCAGAGCGTGACCGAACCGGTCACCCTCCTCGCTGGTGCCACCGACCCCACCCTGACCCTGCCGGAACACTCGGCCGCCGCTGCCCGACAGCCCACCGGCCGAGCCGTCCAGTGCGATCACCGCCCCGGCGTCGGAGTCCTCGCCGCGCACGCCCACGGCCAGATCCGCGAAGCCGTTGTTGTTGAAGTCGCCGGCCGCCAAGGACCAGCCGAACTGATCGCCATTCTCCGGATTGCCGGGCAGCCCATTGAATCCCTCGACCAGTAGCTGGCTGCCGCTGCCGGTCAAGCCACCGGCCGACCCAGACAGGACGTTGACCGACCCAAGCAGTTCCACACTGGCCACCGTCTCTAGTGGGGCACCGATGGCCAGGTCGACAAACCCGTCGTTGTCGAAGTTGCCGGCGGCTAGCGACGACCCGAACTGGTCATTATCCTCCGGAGTTCCCAGCACGCCACCGGCGCCCTGGCGGAACAGCTGGCTGCCGTTGCCGGTCAGCCCACCCGACGATCCCGAGAGCACGTTGACCGCCCCGGCCCCTCCGGCGCTGCCGATGGTCTCGAAGTGGGCCCCGACGGCCAGGTCGGCGAAGCTGTCGTTGTCGAAGTCCCCAGCCGTCAGCGCATAGCCGAACTCGTCCTCGGTCTCGGCCGTGCCAGCTACCCCTCCAGCGCCCTGCCAGAACTGCTGGCTGCCGCTACCCGTCAACCCAGCGGCCGACCCGTACAGCACATTCACCGCCCCAGCGCCGATCGCGGCGCCGACGTCCTCGCGGACCACCCCAACCGCCAGATCGGCAAAGCCGTCGTTGTCGAAATCGCCGGCGGCTAGCGCCGCCCCGAACTGGTCGCCGCCTTCGGCCGTCCCCGGTACCCCTGGGCTGTCCTGGCTGAACAGCTGGCTGCCGGCCCCGGTCAGCCCACCGGCCGAGCCGTACAGGACGTTGACCGCTCCAGCGGCGCCCACCGACCCGACATCCTCCAACACCGCCCCCACCGCCAAGTCGACAAAGCCGTCATTGTTGAAGTCGGCCTGCAGGCTCCCCGCCGCCGCCGCTGGCGCCGCGGCGACATGGCCTCCGGCCATAGCGCATGTGGCCGGCCACCCGACCGTCGCCCCGGCCAGCACCAGCGCTACCAGCACCCGGCGCATCTGCACCACCCCCTGGCCGAGCGGCACCTCGGCGTGCCTGGCTCAACCCCAGAACGAGACCACCAGTCGAAGCGGATCAACCCACGGTCAGCTGTGGATTCTGTGCCCTCTTGTACCATTTGGCAAGACCGATGCCTTTTGCCAAGACCGAGCACACTGTGGGTGTCGAGGGACGTCGGACCTGCTCCTCCCCCCGCTGGCAATCCTCTTGGCAATCTGGTCGATACGACAGCGCGGGCCGGGTTGTCACTGGTCGGACGGCAGCCCAACCTGACCTGCGGCGATACGCCGCGGCAGCATCAGGCAGACGGCTCGTGTCTTACTTCTAATCCGTAGGTTGCAGGTTCGAGTCCTGCCGGGGGCACAAAGACCGCAGGTCAGAGGCCTGAAGCGACTGTCGTCGGGATGATGCCGGGTAGGCTGGTCATTCCTTCGGCGTCGAATGGGCAATGATGGCCAGCCTGTTGCGGGCCACGGGACACAATTTCCGGGACGCCCAGCGGAGGAGGTAGATCGTGGGTGGCACGATTTATGCGGCTTCGCCGCCATTCCCGCACCTTCAGCGGTCCACGCACCTACTATGCCAGCATGGAAAGGTTCGGAGCAGCCGCCGTATCCCTCTGAAACCGGACAATCTCGCACCGCCGAGGCCGTGGCTTCCCAGGCTCGAATCCTGGATCTGCCACCACGTACCATGAGCCCGACGCGGTACGCCTGACCGGCGGAAACGTGTGGGGACCCGCACGGAGGCATCGGATGGACGCGCACGGCGACGCCTTGGCACAGGCGCGGCGGGCCGCTGCGGCACGAGATTGGCTCACCGCCGCCGCGCAATTCGACGTTCTCGAATCCGAGCAGTTGTCCGCCGACGACCTCGCAGCCCACGCCGACGCCGTGTGGTGGCTCGGCCGCACCGACGATGCGTTGTGCCTCGGTGCTGCCGCGTACGACGCCTTCCTTGCCGACTCCCGCCAGCTCGAGGCCGCCATGAGGGCAATGAGACTCGGGATGCTTCACGTGGCGCGCGGCGACGAGCAGCAAGGTGCCGGCTGGCTCGGGCACGCCGGACGCCTGGCAGCGGGGATTCCGGAGTGCGCGCTGCATGGGTACGTGGCCAGCTTCACCGAAGTGGAGTTGCGCCTCTTCGCAGGAGGCGAACCAGCCGCGGCGGTCGACGCGGCCCGCCAGGTGCAGGACATCGGCCGTCGGTTCGACACCCCCGAGCTGGTGGCCGCGGGCCTTCACGGCGAGGGTCGCGCCCTGATCAAGTCGGGCCAGGTCGTCGACGGCCTGGCGATGCTCGACGAGGCGATGGTGGCCATCCTGCACGGCCAGTTCGACCCCTTCCTCAGGACCGCCCTCTACTGCAATGCGATCGCGGCCTGTCACGACGTCGGCGACGTGCGCCGGATGACGCGGTGGACCGACCTGACCGAGCGGTGGCTGGCAACGCTGACAGCGGCGGTCGTGTTCAACGCGATGTGCCGGGTCCACCGAGCGCACGTGCAGCTGCTGCGCGGCGAGTGGGACGGCGCCGAGCGCGGTGCGCTGGAGGTGGTGGTGCTCCTCGACACCAACCGGGTCGACTACGCCGCGGAGGCCTGGTACGTCGTCGCCGAGGTGCGTCGCTTGCGCGGGGACCCGAGTGCCGCCGACGCCTACGACGAGGCGCACGCCCGCGGACGCGACCCGCAACCAGGGCGGGCGCTGCTGCGGCTCCAGCAGGGCGACGCGGCGGGCGCCGCGACGATGGCGCGATCGGCCGTCGCGGCAGTGGGTGCCGACCCGCTGCGGCGGGCACCGGTCTGCGCGGCGGTGGTGGAGATCGCGCTCGCCGCGGGGCGGCTGGAGGACGGGGCGGCTGCCGAGTCCGAGCTCGCGGCAACGGCGACCCGGTACGCCACTTCGGGGCTGGAGGCGACGGCGGCCACCGCGCGCGGGGCGGTGCTGCTGGCCGAGGGCCGGGCCGCCGACGCCCTCCCGGTGCTGCGCGACGCCTGCCGGCGCTGGCACGAACTGGGTGCCGTGTACGACGCCGCCCGTACTAGTCTCCAGCTCGCCGAGGCATACCGGGCGCTCGGCGACGAGGTGTCGGCCGCGGCGGAGGTTGCAAAGGCGCAGGCGACGTTCGAGCGGCTCGGCGCGCGCCGGCCCGCGCCGGAACCGCCCGACGGGCTCACCCGGCGTGAGTGCGAGGTGCTCGCGCTGGTCGCCGAGGGGCGCTCCAACCTGCAGATCGGCGAGGCGCTGTACATCAGCGACCGCACCGTCGCCCGGCACCTGACGAACATCTTCCACAAGATCGGGGTCACCTCCCGGACCCAGGCCGCTCGCTACGCCCTCGACCGCGGACTGTCGACGTCCCGGTGACCGTGGCGCGGCTACGAACAACCGCGTAGGCCCGCCACCGAGATTGGTCAAGCGCGCCGATGCCCACCCTCCGCCGCGCGGCCTAGCGTCCTGGGTGGACGCGCCGCACAGGGCGCCGGCACCGCGGAGGGACCATGGCACCGGACACAGCACACGACGCGATGGCGGCGAGCGCGATGGCTGCCAGCCAGGAGTCGGCAGGGACCCCGACGTCCAGGGGCATGCCCGAGCCGACCACCAGAGTCAAGGTGTCCGACAAGGATCAGCTCGACGTGTGGGTCGCCGGCGAAGGCGAGCCCGTGGTCCTCATCCACGGCGCGATGACCCGCGACCTGCTCAAGCCCCTCATGGACGAGCTGGTCAAGAAGGACCGTTACCAGGTGATCCACTACGGCCGGCGCGGTCACGGCGGTCACGGGCTGCCGGGCGAGACCGCCGGCATCCCAGGGCAGGCGGCGGACGTCGTCGCGGTCCTCGACGTCCTGGGAGTGGACAAGGCGCACGTCGCCGGGCATTCCTTCGGCGCCTACATCGCCCTGGAGTTGGCGACGCAGGCGCCGGATCGTCTTCTGTCGGCCGTGCTGCTCGAGCCCCCGCTCGCGCAGGCGCAGACCGAGGCCGTGCACCAGGCCCTGAAGGAACTCGCCGAGGTGGCGATGCCGCTCGTCGTGGACAAGTACACGAGCGGGGACGCAGACGGCGCGGTCACGGCGTTCCTCGACTTCACCTCGGGCGTCCAGGACGCGGTCGAGCTCATCGAGCCTGCACTGCCGGAGGGCGCTCGGGCGGTGGCCGCCGCGGACTTGAACACCTGGCTTCAGGCTGACCTGCCGGCTATGGGCTCGTGGATGGCTGACCCGGCGGCGGTGAAGCAGCTCACGACGCCGATCGTGTGGATCGGCGGTGCCGACAGCCCGCCCTTGTTCGCCGATAGCCGTGCGCTCGTCCAGGAATGGCGGCCCGCAATGAAGGCGGCCACCATCGTCAGCGCAGGTCACTACTTCCCGGTCTTGAAGCCCGCCGAGACGGCGACCGCCCTTGACGAGCTGTTGAGGAGCCAGGCCCCCGCCCGGTCGGTGTGAGCTGCGCCCGGCGCTGCCGCGCATGGGGCCCAGTGGCAATCAGGACAGTTGACTGACCGCAGCCGGTCATTCCGTTGGTCATTCCGCCAGGCACAACACCACATGACCAGGCCCCACCACCTGGACGGCGCACCTGACCTGAGCAGCGTGGATGACACTATGCGGTACGGCGTGGATGGCCGTGGGTCGACTTCTAATCCGTAAGGTGCAGGTTCGAGTCCTGCCAGGGCGCCAAAGCCCCAGGTCAGAGGCCTGGAACGTTGGTCGCTCCGGCGATCTCGGTCGTGCTGGTCATTCCTTCGCGGCCGACCGGGACAATGCTCCTCACGTTGGGACAGCCTCTACACGTTGATCGAGGAATTTCGTTGGGCGCCGAATACCGATGGGACATCGCTCTTGGGCGACGCAGGACCTCTAGCCGCTTGCTGCGACCGTCATGCCCCGGAAGCGCAGGAGCCTCGGCTTGTAACGCCCTGGCCGCAACGGACGGTCTCCTCCTTGGAGGACATCCATCGTGCTTCGGGCACGGCCAGCTGGCTGACCACGCAGCCACCGAGGGTTGAGGGGATCGCATGCGCAGAGCCGGCATGTTCGCCGTTGTCGTCATCACCGTCCTGCTCGCTGCTCCGCTTGCCTTGGCGTCCACGCCAGGCGCCGACGTGCGACTCAGCAACGATGCTCCGACGACACCCGGCTATGTAAGTGACTACACGCTCACGACGGGGACGCCGTACACCGACGCGACGCTCACCGAGTGCTCCCGCTCGCGGGGTCGTGAGAACGAACCCTCGGTGGCGGTGAACCCGCGCAACACCCAAGTCATCGTCGGCAGCTCGAATGACTACTGCGGCGTCTACAACAACGGTGTCGACGAATTCGGCGCCCCGATCCCCTCCGGCCCGATCTGGCTCGGCTACTACCGGTCGCAGAACGGTGGCTCGTCGTTCACCAGCTCACTGGTGCCCGGGTACCCGGACGACACCTCGCCGTACGCCGCGCGTGCGCAGGTCCGCACCGCCACGGCCGGCGACCCGGTGCTCGCTTGGGACGCCGAGGGACGACTGTTCGCCGGCTCCGAGTCGTCCGGCGATCCGGCCGGCACGACCAAGACGTTCGGCGACGTCTGGGTCGCCACCTTCGTCAATCCCCAGGGCGCGGGCGGGGCGACGATCAACGACGGCAAGGAGTTCGCGCGCAGCGTAATCGTGGCGCCTGGAACGTCGGCTCCCAACCTGCTCGGCAAGTTCCAGGACAAGACGGCGATCGAGGCCGACCGGTCGCAGAGCCGCTGCCGCAACAACGTCTACTTCGCCAACTCACGGTTCGTCGGCAACGGCGGATCCAACATCTACTTCTACCGGTCGACCGACCACGGCGCCACGTTCTCCCATGGCACCCTGCTGACCAAGAGTGCCAACGACGTCCAAGACCCTGAGATCGCGGTGACCGCCAACGGCCACGTCTACGTCACCTACGACGCCACCCTGCACCAGGGCAATCGCACCTTCGACGCGATCCTCTACAACAAGTCGACCGACTGCGGGGCGACATTCTCCCCGACCCAGCTGCTCACCACGTTCAACCGGTTCACCTACGTCGACCAGCCGGCCGCGACACCCGAGCCGGCGCAGGTCGGCGCCGAGGACAACGTCGGCGAGGACGAGACCGACGCCCCAGCCGGCACCCGCCGCGACTGCGGTGACTTCACCGAAGCATGCGCCTCGGGCTACACCTACCCGCGCGTCGACGCCGCCCCTCGGGCGACAGCCGACCAGTACGCCGCCGCCTCGGACGAGACGATCTATGTCGTGTTCGAGCAGACCATCCCGGGCACCGAGACACCGACCGGAACGACCTTCGGCACAGTCGAGCCGGGGACCGGCGGCCAGGGCGGCGTCTACTTCATGCGGCTCAACGGCGCCACCGGTGCCACCACAACGCCGAGGCTGATCGACCCGACCGACCGGAATGCCAGCACGGGCCACCAGTTCTGGGCGGACGTGTCCGCCGACGGCGGCGTGCTGCACTTCATCTGGTACGACAGCCGCAACGACCCCTGCTACTCCCCGACGCGGCCGGTCGGCAACTGCGCGGACCGCAGCGTCGTGCCCTCGCTCGACGTGTACGCGTCGCGGTCGGCCGATCGGGGCACCACGATCGCCCCGTCGACCCGCATCACCGATATCAGCTCTAACCCCAACTTCGAGCAGTTCAGCGGGCGCACGGTGCCATTCCTCGGCGACTACATCTGGGTCAGCTCACTCGGAGACACATCCTTCGGGGCATGGACTGACTACCGCAACACCGTCGGCGGCGTGGACCTGCGTGAGGCCGGCGACGACGACAACGACCCCGGAGCCGACGTCCTACAATGCCGGACCGCGCTCCCCGACGGGTCGATTACGGGCGACACCTGCCCGCGTGCGGGCGGCCTCGATCAGGACATCTACGGCGACAAGACTCCCTAGTATCGGGTCCGGGAAGGGGGTCGGACCCCAGTGGCCCGACCCCCTCCGACTACCGGTGAATGCCCGCACCGCGCTTCTTGATTGGGCCGGCCGGCCATCCGCGTCGAGCCGCCTGACGCAAGAACCGTCGACCTACGCGCACCCCCGACCGCCCACTTCGTCGCTACTGGCCCGGCCGGAAGGCGTTTCTGAGGGATGGCGAAGGTGCGCCGCTCGCCACCGCTCACGCTGACCGAATTCGCTGGAGCAACCGACGGCCATTCGGAGGCGGCTCGAGCGCGCGCTGGCGGAAGCTTGGTCATTCCACTGGTCATTCCGCCAGGCGCTACGCCATACGACAGCGCCGTATCAGCTGGACTGCGCATCCACCCTGACCAGCTGGAACGCTACCCGGCAACATGGCCTGGACGGTCGTGGGTCGACTTCTAATCCGTGAGGTGCAGGTTCGAGTCCTGCCGGGGGCGCAAACGTGCAAGTCGGGGGCCTTGAGCGGTGGCCTCTGTAACGGGGCCGGTCAGAGTGGTCATTCCTTCGCACGACCAGGACAATGCTTGCTCCGTTAGGTCGGCCATCGGGAACGATCGCGGTGTCCACCGGCATGGCGGCAGCGACCACCGGCCACCACGGCGAGAACCCGCCCCGCTCCAGCGCTATCGTCGTCATGGCCGCGAGGCGGAAGCGGTGGACCGTCGGCCTTGCCCCGCGCGGATTGCAGGCTGGCATGGTCGCCGGCGCAGGCCCGATCCGCAAGAGCTGGACGTCCTGTCCAAGACCTTCTTGCTAATGGCGAGCGGCCCCGGGCGGGGGGGCCAACCCAGGGCCGCTCACGTTTCACAATTGTCACTACATGGTGTCCAACGCCGATCAACTAGCGGTGGCGATTGCCGTTGATGGCGAGCTTCTGCAGCTTTTCAGCGGTATCGGTCTCGAGAGCGGGTGTATAGAGGATGAGGTAGAGCCCGCTGCTGCCATCGACGACCTGGAGCACCGTCTGCCGCAGCGTGAGCCGACCGACCGCCGGGTGATCGATCACCTTCTCTGTCTCCTGTACCCGCTCGACATCATATTCGGACCACCATTGCGCAAACTCGGGGCTGCACTGTTGGAGTCGTTCGACGAATCGACCAAACCAGGGATCGTTGGTCAGATGACGCGAGGCATCCCGGAATTGGGCGAGCAGGAGCTTGGCGTGGCGTTCTCGGTCCACCAGCCACGTCCGAGCGTCGTCGGTGAAGATGAGCCATAGCAGGTTGCGTTCCTCAGCCGGTGCTGCGGCAAGATCCTCAGCGAAGCCGAAGACATTCGAGGCTGCCTGGTTCCAGGCCAGCAGGTTGAGGTGGGCATCGATCAGGTAGGCAGGATTGTCACCCTGGGCGTCTAAGACATCCCGTTGGGTGGCGCTCACCGTCTGGGTGGGCGCGGGTTGGACCACGAACGGGTCCCCATGCGCCAAGGCGAGGAGGTACTCCCGCTGGGCGACAGTCAGTTGGAGTGCCTCCGCAAGCCGAGCTACTGCCTTGGCCGAGAATTGCACATCCTTGCCCTGCTCGAGCCGTGTGTACCAGCTCACGCTGATCCCAGCCAGCTGCGCCAACTCCTCACGCCGCAGTCCAAGGGTTCGGCGGCGGTTGACGCCTTGGGGGAGTCCGACGTCCTCGGGCCGCAGTGCCGTACGTCGGGCGCGAAGGAACGCCCCCAACTCCTGGCGTTGCTCCTCGGGTGGCATGGCGTACTCCTGGACTGCAGAGGAGCTGAGCCTAACAGTTTTTGTCCTAGGCGAACGAGACTCTCGTACTCAGCATTGTCGTGCGCTAACCTCACGGCTAGCCTGGGG
>Ga0307416_100000293_pt1 | contig 26182 bp, 17 predicted proteins | sample DK1Cmetagenome_2_FD_203821 | JGI IMG/M metagenome (GOLD analysis project Ga0307416, IMG submission 203821) | Maize rhizosphere microbial communities from greenhouse at UC Davis, California, United States - DK15-C-3 | ecosystem: Host-associated > Plants > Roots > Rhizosphere > Soil | place...
CCGGTGCGCGCGGGCGCGGTGGTGTCCGGCTGTGGCTGCGTGCGCGTCCCCGCCACCTCGGCGCTCGTGTCGCGCGCCACGGCGGCCGCGCCGTCTGCACTGGCGGCACTGGCGGCACTGGCGGCATTCTCCGCCGCCGGGTCGGCGGCTCCGTCGGCGGTCGCGGCCTCGGCAGGCCCGAAGGTGCGTAGCATCCCCGAGCCGAGCGCGTTCGTGGCCGCGGCCGCGAGTGGTCGCGGACGCAGCGCGGCGAGCGGCAGTGCGAGCATCGCCGCCCCCGCGAGCGCCGCGACGGTGCCGGCCCGGCCCGGACGCGCCCGCCGAACGCCCGGGTCGAGGATCGCGAGCAGCCGGCCCTCGATCTCCGTCCGCCGTGCCATGGCGAGCGCCGCGAATGCCGGCGGCGCCGCGTGGTCGAGCGTGCTCGCGAGCTCGAGCAAGTCGTCCGCGTACCGAGACGCGCGCTCGCCGCTCACCAGGACGACGTCATCGCAGGCGCGCTCGGCCTCGGCGCGCACGCGGGCCCCGGCCAGCCAGACGAGCGGGTTGAACCAGAACGCGGCCGACGCGAGCTGCGTCACCACGCAGGTGAGCGCGTCCAGTCGCCCGACGTGCGCCAGCTCGTGCAGCAGCACGAGGCGTCGGCGCTCCGGTCGCCACGCGAGCGCGTCGGCGGGGAGGAGGATCACGGGGTACAGCACGCCCCAGGTCACCGGCACGCTCCGCTGGTTGCCAATGAGGAGCGTGACGGGGCGGCGGATTCCGAGCCGCCGGGCCAGCCGCTGCGCCAATACCGTCCACGCGGCGTCCTCCATCGGCTCGGCCTGGCGGGCCAGCCGGGCGACGCCGAGCGTGCCCGCGCCGAGCCGGATAAGGATGAACAGCGCTCCCCCCGCCCACACGGCGAGCACCAGCGGCGCCAGTGGCACTGCAGACGATCGACCCGGCTCACGCTCCGCGACGGCCTGCTCGTGCCCGGCGACAGTCGCGAGAGTAGCAAGAGCCGCGGGAGCGGCGGGGGCCGGCACCGGGGCGGACGTCGGGCTCGGGGGTGCGGCTACGGCGCCGTCGAGCTCCGGGTCGAAGGATGCCGGCGACGACGCAGGGGACGCAGGGGACGCGCGGCGCGGCGCAACCGGATTCGCCGCTGATTCACGCCGCGCCTGGCCCATGGTGAGGACGTCGGCGGCGCCGACGCTGATTCTGATCGAGGGTAGGAGCGGCACCTCCCACGCGGGCACCACGGGCGCCGCGGCGAGCAGCAGAAGCACACCGCCTACGGCCGCACTCCAGACGAGGTGCCGCGCCGCCGCGGACGACCGCCGGAGCAGGGCGGCGGCCGCGACGGCCGCGGCGAGGAGGATCGTGCCTTTCACGGCCACGTCCGCAAGGCGCGGGAGCCACGCGCTCCCGAGGGCGATCCAGGCTTCGGCGTGCGCGAGCGAGTGCATCTATCTGCCCTCCCGTTTGGCCTGCTCGATGAGCTTCGACAGACGCGACAGCTCGTCGGCCGACAGCTTGCGGTCCTGCAGGTTGAGCAGCGCGGCCATGGTCTGCTCGGTGGAGTTGTCGAAGAATGTGCGGACCAGGTGGCGCAGCGCCGAGCGCCGCGCCGTCTCGCGCGCCTCAGTTGGCTGGAAGACGTAACGCGGCCCCTCCTCGCGGTGCCGCACGTAGCCCTTCGCCTCGAGCGTGCGCAGCATCGCCCGGACGGCGGAGTAGCTGGGCGGGTCAGGAAGGCTCTCCTGCACCTCGGCAGCGGTGGCCGAGCCGCGTTGGAAGAGCAGGTCCATGATCTGTCGCTCGCGGCGGCTCAACTTGCTCGCCAGTGGCTCGGCCATGCGTGGTTTGATTCGGGGGAGCATCCGGTACTGCTACATTTCTAGCATAGTGCTAGAAAAATAGCAATGGCGGGCAATCCGGGTGCGCGGCGGCGCGTCACGCGTCAGATTTCCCGGCCACTTTCCCTTTCCCACTCGCGCCCATGCAAGCCGTCGTCATTCCCCGCCCGGGCGGCCCGGAGGTCCTCGAGTTGACCGACGTGCCGCGCCCCGAGCCCGAGCCGGAGCAGGTGCTCGTTCGCGTCCACGCGACGGCGCTCAACCGCGCCGACCTGCTGCAGCGCGAGGGGCGCTACCCCGCCCCGCCCGGCGCCGCGCAAGAGATTCCCGGCATGGAGTTCGCGGGCGAAGTGATGGCTGTGGGCCGGCGCGCGACGCTCTGGCCGATAGGGTCTCGCGTGTTCGGGATCGTGGGGAGCGGCGCGCACGCCGAGTACGTCGTCGCGCACGAGCGCGCGGTGGCGGAAGTGCCCGCGGTGCTTGGCTGGGCAGAGGCCGCGGCGGTGCCCGAGGCGTTCATCACCGCGCACGACGCGCTCGTGTCACAGGCGGGGCTGCGTTCGGGCGAGCGCGTGCTCGTGCACGCCGTGGGCAGCGGCGTCGGAGTCGCCGCGATACAGCTCGTCCGGGCCGTCGGCGCGACGCCGTATGGCACGGCGCGGGGCGCGTGGAAGCTGGAGCGGGCCCAGGAGTACGGGCTCGAGGCCGGCTTCGCCCCGCCGGCGGACCTCGTCGGACTCGGCGAGCGCGTCGCGGAGTGGACCGGCGGCCGTGGGATGGATGTCGTGCTCGATCTGGTCGGTGGGCCATACGTCGAGGCGAGCGCGCTCGCGCTCGCGCTCAAGGGACGGTTGATGCTGGTAGGCTCCGTGGGCGGCGCGGACGTGCGGCTCCCGCTCCGCCGCGTCATGTCGCAGCGGGTGACGATCCGCGGCACGGTGCTCCGCGCGCGCCCCATCGAGGAGCGCATCCTCGTCACGCGGGCCTTCGCGGCCGAGATCGTGCCGCTCATCGCGCGGGGGCTCCTCCGTCCGGTGGTGGACAGCCGGTTCGCGCTCGCCGACATTGTGTCGGCACACCGACGTTTGGGCTCCAATGAGACGTTCGGGAAGGTCGTGCTCGAGGTCGCCCCGCCGTCAATCTGACTGCTAACAAAAATCTGTCTTCGCCTGAGGCCGGTGGCTCACGGGTTGCCAACCTGCTCAGGGGATTGCATAGTCCGGGACCGGATCGCGGGAGGATACTTTGGAGACAGCCGTACCCGAGGCACAGGCAGACGTACGAACGGAGCTGGGCGTGAGCGGGGGGCTCCGGAAGTCGGATCGGCGGGGCGCGCGCGTGCGCCGGCTGGCGACCTACTTCACCGCGGCAGCGTTCCACAACCGGCGGCTCGGTGGTCTCCTCGAGCCGCCAACCGAGGACCAGGACCAGGATCTCTCGCTCTGGGCCGACGCGTGGGACCGCGTCGCCGCCCTCGTCCGCGGTGTCGACGACGACCGGGCGCTGAGCCGCCTGGCCGCGGAGCTCGAGCGGGAAGCAGCACTCGCGAAGACTGGCGAGTGGCGCGCCGTGTGCACCCACGCCGCCGAAGAGATCGCGCGGCTCGGCCCGGCGCGCCCGCGGGACTGAGCCACCCACGCCGGGTCGGAATGGCCATCGCCACCGTCAACCCCGCCACCGGCGAGACCATCCGCACCTTCGAGCCGCTCACCGACGCGGCGCTCGACGAGAGACTGGCTCTCGCGGGCGCCGCGTTTCATCGGTGGCGGCGAACGCCGGTCGCCGAGCGCGCGGCCGTCGTTAGGCGAGCCGGCGAGATCCTCGAGCGCCGCAAGGGGGAGTACGCGCGGCTCATGACGCTCGAGATGGGGAAGACGCTCCGCGCGGCCGAGGAGGAGGCCGCCAAGTGCGCGGTCGGCTGCCGCTACTACGCGGACCACGCCGAGGCGTTCCTGACGCCGACGCCGGTGGAGGGCGGCGGGCGCGACGAGTACGTCGCGTACGAGCCGCTCGGCGTCGTGCTGGCGGTGATGCCGTGGAACTTCCCGTTCTGGCAGGTGATCCGCTTCGCCGCGCCGGCGCTCGTCGCCGGGAACGTCGGGCTGCTGAAGCACGCATCGAACGTTCCGCAGTGCGCCCTCGCGCTCGAGGCGCTGTTCGCCGACGCCGGCGCGCCGGCCGGCGTGTTCCAGACGTTGCTGATCGGCGCCGACCGCGTGGAGCGCGTGCTCGTCGACCCGAGCGTCGCGGCGGCGACGCTCACCGGCAGCGAGCGCGCCGGCGGGCAGGTGGCCGCCACGGCCGGCGCGCACGTCAAGAAGACAGTGCTGGAGCTCGGCGGGAGCGACCCGTTCGTCGTGCTGCCGAGCGCCGACGTGGCGCGCGCCGCGGACGTGGCGGTGAAGGCACGAGCGATCAACAACGGCCAGTCGTGCATCGCCGCGAAGCGGTTCATCGTCGCCGACGAAGTCTACGACGAGTTCCGCGACCGCTTTGTCCGCGGCATGCGTGCGCTCACCGTGGGCGACCCCATGGCGCCGACGACCGACGTCGGCCCGCTCGCCAGCGCCAGCATCCGCGACGACCTGGCCGGGCAGGTCGAGCGCTCGGTCGCGATGGGCGCGCGGCTCCTCACCGGCGGTCGCGCGCCGGCCGGTCCGGGACACTTCTACGAGCCGACCGTGCTCGAGAACGTCCCGCCTGACGCCCCGGCCGCCCGCGAAGAGACGTTCGGCCCGGTGGCCGCCCTCTTCCGCGTCGCCGACGCCGACGAGGCGATCCGGGTGGCGAACGACACCCCATTCGGGCTCGGCGCGAGCGTCTGGACCCGCGACCGGGGCGAGGCCGAGCGGTTCGCGCGCGAGATCGAGTCCGGACAGGTGTTCGTCAACGCGATGGTCGCGTCGGACCCGCGCTTCCCCTTCGGCGGCGTGAAGACGTCGGGCTACGGCCGCGAACTCGGACCCTTCGGCCTGCGCGAGTTCGTGAACATCAAGACGGTGCGGATGACGTTCGGGGACGGCGGCGCCGGGGCGTCGGAGACGGAATAGGCGAACTTAACTACGGCTCTCGGCGCTCGGCCCTCGGCAGGGGCGACAAGGGCAGGAACCCCTGGGCGTGAGGGACATCCGCCCGCCGTTCCCGCAGTCGCCGAGGGCCGAGCGCCGCCGTGCTCCGAGCGCCGAGAGCCGCCGTTCTCTGGCTGGGGATGAGGTCGGCCCGTATCTTAGCGGCGTCTTCGATCAAGGCGGACCCGCGGTGGCGTCGGCGGACTCGCACGCTAACTCGCAGGAGCGGGAGCGGCTCGCGGCCGCGCTGGCCGGCCACTACACACTCGAGCGCCAGCTCGGGCGCGGCGGCATGGCCACGGTCTACCTGGCGCACGACCTGCGGCACGACCGCCCGGTCGCGCTCAAGGTGCTCCACCCGGAGCTCGCCAGCGCCCTGGGGCCGGAGCGCTTCCAGCGCGAGATCCGCTTCGCCGCGCGCCTGCAGCACCCGCACATCCTCACGGTGCTCGACTCGGGCGACGCGGCAGGGCAGCTCTGGTTCACCATGCCGTACGTGGAGGGCGAGAGCCTCCGCGACCGGCTGAACCGCGAGAGGCAGCTGCCCGTGGACGACGCGCTGCGCATCGCGCGTGAGGCGGCCGACGCGCTCGACTACGCCCACGCGCACGGCGTCATCCACCGCGACGTCAAGCCGGAGAATATCCTGCTCACCGGGTCGCACGCGCTGGTGGCGGACTTCGGCATCGCCCGCGCGTTGGCGCCGGGCGCGCCGGGCGAGCAGCTGACGGCCACGGGGCTGTCGGTCGGGACGGCGGCCTACATGAGCCCCGAGCAGGCGGCCGGCGAGCGCGAGGTGGACGCCCGGAGCGACGTGTACAGCCTGGGCACCGTGCTGTACGAGATGCTGGCCGGCGAGACGCCGTTCGCCGCGCCGACGCCGCAGGCCACGATCGCCCGGCGGTTCACGGAGGCGCCCCGGCCCGTGCGGCAGCTCCGCGAGTCGGTGCCGGAGGGCGTCGAGCGCGCGGTGCAGCGGGCGCTCGCCCGCACGGCCGCCGACCGCTTCGCCACGGCGGCCGACTTCGCCCGCGCGCTCGCTGTTGTGCCGTCGGCCGCGCCGCCGAGCGCCGGGCTGGCGGCTGCGGCGTCGGGCGCAGTGACCGCGCCCTGTCGGCCCTGGCGCGGCGGCCGCTCTTCACGACGCTGGTGCTGGGCTTCGCCCTCGGCGCGGGCGTGCTCTTCGCCTGGCGCCGGAACCAGCAGCCGGCCGCGGCGGACGGGCCCGCGAGGATCGCCGTGCTGCCGTTCGAGAACTTGGGCGACTCGGCCGACGCCTACTTCGCCGACGGCGTCACCGACGCGGTGCGAGGGAATCTCACCGGGCTCACCGGGTTGCGGGTGATCGCGCGCGGGAGTTCGGAGCCCTATCGGGGCACGGACAAGACGCCGACCGCGATCGCTGGGGAGCTCGGCGTGCGCTACCTGCTCACCGGCACCGTGCGCTGGGCGAAGCAGCCCGGCGGCACGAGCCGCGTCCAGGTGAGCCCCGAGCTGGTGGAGGTCACGGGCGACGGCGCCGCCAGCAAGTGGCAGCGGCGATTCGACGAGCCCCTCACCGACGTGTTCAAGGTGCAGGGCGAGATCGCCGCCGAGGTGGCCGAGGCGCTGCGGGTGGCGCTCCCCGGCGCCGAGCGGGCGCAGCTCGCCGAGGCGCCGACCGCCGACCCGGCCGCCTACGACGCCTTCCTGCGGGCCGAGGCCGCCTGGAGCGCGGGCGCCAACACCGCGCCGCCCGCCCTCCGGCAGGCGCTCGCGCACTACGAGCGGGCGGTGGCGCTCGACTCCACCTTCGCCGCGGCGTGGGGGGGCTTGGCGCGCGCTGCGTCGTTCCTCTACAACAACAGCACGCCGACGCCCGAGATGGGCCGCCGGGCCAAGGCCGCCGCCGAGCGGGCCGCCGCGCTCGACCCGGACGGCGTGGAGGGGCACCGGGTCCTGGGCGTCTACTACAACGTCGTCGCGGCCGACAACGACCGGGCGCTGGCCGTGGCGGTGGCGGCCTACCGCCGGGCGCCCGGCGACGCCGCGGTCGTCGTGGAGCTCGCCAGCAGGCTGCGCGCCAAGGGGCGGTGGGAGGAGGCGCTGCGGCACGCGCAGGCCGCCTACGCCCTCGACCCGCGCACGGCCGGCCGGCCCGGCAGTGTCGCGCTGATCTACCTCTGGCTCCGCCGCCCCGCCGAGGCGCGGCCGCCCGCGGACCGCGCCCTTGCCCTGGCGCCGGCCAACCCGAGCCTCGTCGAGCGCCGCGCCATGGTCGCGCTCTCGGAGGGGGACCTGGCGGGGGCCAGGCGCGTGCTCCGGGCGGCCACGGAGGTGCCGGCGGAAGATCTGGCCGCGTACGTGGCCACGTACTGGGACCTGGGCTGGGTGCTGGATGACGCCGGGCAGCGCCTGGTGCTCTCCCTGGGCCCGGAGGCGTTCGACGGCGACCGCGCGACTTGGGGCATCGTCCGCGCCCAGCTCCACGCCTGGCGCGGCGACAGCGCGCAGGCCCGCGTCTGGGCCGACACGGCGCAGCGCTACTTTACCGCCCAGCTCCGCGACACGCCGGACGACGCACAGCGGCACGTCGTCCGCGGCCTCGCCCTTGCCTACGCCGGGCGGAACGCGGAGGCAATTGCCGAGGGGGAGCGCGGCGTCGCGCTCCGGCCGGTGAGCGCCGACGGGTACGTGGGGCCATACCTCGTGCACCAGCTCGCGCGGATCTACCTGCGCGCTGGCCAGCGGGAGAAGGCGCTGGACCGGCTGGAGTCACTGCGAAAGGTCCCGTACTACCTCTCGCCGGCCTGGCTGCGCATCGACCCCGATTTCGCGCCATTGCGCGGCGACCCGCGCTTCGAACGGCTGGCCTCCGGAGGCTGACGGCCGCGCAGGCGAAGGGCAGTCCTCGGCCCTCGGCTCTCCGCCAATGTGTCATCCCGCAGGGCCTGTCCTGAGCCCTTCGGCTGCGCTCAGGGTAAACTCCGCGAGGGAACCCGGCACGAAGTGTCGGGGGAGTGTCGGCTGTCATCCCGCAGGAGCGCCGTAGGCGCGAGTGTCGGCTGTCATCCCGCAGGAGCGGCCCGCAGGGCCGCGAGTGTCGGGATCGACTGTCCGTGCCGCGTGGCCGGCCCCGGCCCAAGGAGAGTAGATCCCGACACTCGCGCGCTCCGCGCGCTCCTGCGGGATGACACCTCACTCGCGCGCTCCTGCGGGATGACGGCACACGCGCGCTCCGCGCCGCGCGCCTGCCGGTTGACACCACCGTCACGCTGCCGCGCAGCGCGCCTGCGGCATGACACCGACGCCTCCCACGGACCAGTGCCGAGAGCCGAGAGCCGAGAGCCGAGAGCCGCAGCTACAGAGCGCCGTACTCTCAGCCCGCCCCGGTGCCTGAGAACAGCTTCCGCCACCATCCATTCCGCGCCGTGCCGCTCTCGGCGTCGGCGACCGCGCGCCACCACGCGGCGAGCATCGCGGCGGCGTCGGGGTAGCGGTCCTCGGGGTTGGGCGCGAGCGCGCCGGCCATCCATGCGACCACTGGTGCCGGGACGCCGCTCGCCTCGAAGCGGCCGGAGAGCTCGCGGGCAATGATTACCGCGGGCTCGACCTCCTCACCGAACGGCGGGTGGCCGGTGAGCACGAAGACGACGATCGCGGCGAGCGCGAACAGGTCGACCGAGGCCGTCTGCTGCTCGCCGAGCAACTGCTCCGGCGCGGCGAAGGCGGGAGTGCCCGTGGGACCGGCGAGCTCCTCGCCCGGCATGTTGGCGATGCCGAAGTCGGTGACGCGCCAGCGCCCGTAACGATCGATGAGGATGTTCTCCGGCTTGAGGTCCCGGTGCACGATGCCCGAGGCGTGCGCCGCCTGCAGCGCCTGGAGCACCAGCTCGATCTGCGGGGCGACCTCGGCGAGGGGGCGCGGGCCGGCCCGTCCCACGAGGTCGGCCACCGACCCGCCCTCGGCGAGCTCCATCGTGTACCACGCGACGCCGTTCCGGGAATCCCAGTCGTAGATCGGGACGATACCCGGGTGGGCGAGCTGCGCGGCGAGCCGAGCCTCGCGCCGGAAGCGGCCGACCGCGACGTCGTCCTTGGCGACGTGCGGGTGCAGCATCTTAAGCGCCACTTCGCGGGCGAGCGACAGGTCACGCACGCGCCACACGGAGCCGAAGGTGCCGCGCCCGAGCGCGGACAGCACCTCGTAGTCTTCGCCGATCGCCCAGCGGAGGCGCGCCTCCTCGGACTCGTCCGCCGCGGAGCCGGCGGCGTCTCCGGCGAAGATGCGCACGCGGTAGGGCACCACGCGATCGATCGCGCGGAGCATGGCGACGACGTTGGGGTGCCGGCCCGCCGGATCCGACAGCAGGGCGCGGTCGATGATGGCGGCAATGCTCTGCGGGCAGTCGGGACGCACCCACCGGATCGGCGGCACGTCCTCGGTGGGCGGCCGCTCTCCGGTGAGCGCCGTGAAGGCCACGGCGCCGAGCTGCCACTGGTCCGAGAGAACGGTAGGCCGCCAGCCCTCATCGCTCCACTCCGGCGGCGCGGGCACCCAGTTCGGTTCCGGAACGAGGTTGCCGGGCCGCTCCTCCGGTGGCACGGTCCACTCCCAGCCGAGGAGCCAGAGCCGGCCGGTCGGGCTGATCCAAACCGTGTCGGGCGCCAGCGCGCCGTGCACCACGCCTCGGTCGTGCAGGTAGGCGACCGCGGAGCCGATGTCGCGAAGCCCCTGCAGCATCGCGGGGACGTCGTCGGGACCCATGCGTCTCCATCTGGCCCCGACGGTCTCCCCGGCAATCCACCGGCGCAGGTAACCGGGCCCCCGTGGGCTCTCCTTGTAGCTACCCCAGTAGTGATACGTGGTCGGGACCGTGGGGTGATTCAGGTGTGCGAGCCGCCGCGCCTCGGCGCCGAGCCATTGTGCGTGCGCCGGGTCGGGCGCGCTGACCAGGGATAGCGAGCGGCCGAGCGCGTCGACCAACTCCTGATAGTGTCGGTGCTCCCCCTGCACCCCCTCCCTCCCCCACTCCCAATCCGGCGGGAGCTGCCACGGCACGAGGTGCGCGGGGAGCTCGCGGGTCAGTGTGTACGGAGATGCCGGCGAGGCGGGCAGGTTCGAGGCGGCCATGGTCGCAAGATACTCAGGTCGGCGGTCGCACACCCCCGCCCGGGGTCACCGCATCGCGTTCTGCTCCTCGCCCACCAGGAAGACGGACACGCGCGTTCCCACGCCGGGCTGGCTCGCCACGGCCATCGTTCCGCCCCACCCTTCCACCAGCCGGCGGCTGATTGCCAGACCGAGACCACTGCCGCTGGTGCGCGTGGAGAAATGGGGCTCGAAGATGCGGGGCAGCACCTCGGGCGCAATGCCCGTTCCGTCGTCGGCCACGGTCACCTCGACGCGTCCGTTGGCGCGCGCGACCTCCACGCGCACGGTCCGCGCGTCGGCCAGTCGCGCGTTCTCGAGGAGGTTGAGCAACACCTCGCGCAGCTCCTCGTCGCGCGCGCGCGCCACGGCCGGGCGGTCGGCGCCGCGCAGCTCCCAGGTCAACGCGTCGGCTCCCATGCGCTCCAACTCTACCACGTCGCGGGCGACGGCGGACACGTCCACCGGCACGCCGGCGGGGCGCTCGCCGGGCGCGGTGCCGTAGCGGCTGAACGCCCGGGCGATCTCGTCGAGGCGGTCGATCTCGGCCAGGATGCGCGCGACGTTCTGATCGAGGATGCTGTCGAAGTCCTCGCGCCCGTCGGCGCGGGCGCGCTTGAGGTGCTGCACGCCGAGGCGGATCGGCGTGAGCGGGTTCTTGATCTCGTGCGCCACTTGTCGCGCCATCTCGCCCCAGGCGAGCACGCGCTGCGCCCGGGCGAGCTCGGTGACGTCGTCGAGCGTGAGCACCGCGCCGCCGGGCCGCCCGAGTCGCACGAGGCGCCCGTGGAGCTGACGGTGGCCCAGTTCGGCCTCGAACTCCTCCTCGTCAGGCGCGCCCGCGCGCACGAACGCCGCGATGCGCCGCTCGATCTCGGGTGCGCCGAGGGCCGCCAGCGGCGTACCCGGCGCGAGCGGCCGGCCGAGGATCACGTCGGCACGCGGGTTGGTGAGCGCCACCGCACACGTGTCGTCCACGGCGATCACGCCGCTGGCCACGTTCCGGAGCACGGCCTCGGTGCGCCGCCGCGCCTCCTCCAGCGCCCGTTGACTGGCGGCGAGGTCGGTGGCCATGCGGCGGTAGGCGGCGAAGACCGGCTGGAACTCGAGCGGCGGCTCGCCGGCGAGGATCGGCTCCCGCTCGCCCGCCGCGACGGCCAGCGCGGCCCGCCGCAACGCGCCGATGGGCCGCGCGAGCTCGCGCGCCGCGATCCCGCTCAGCCACAGCGCGGCGAGCGCGCCCGCCACGGTGGAGAAGAGGACGAGGATCCCCAAGTCTCGACGCCGGCGGTCGAGCTGGACCTCGTTCGTCCGCGCCGGCGCGGCGAGCACCACGCGCCCGCCCGCGGGCCCCGCCGTCACGCGGTAGCCGAACAGCGGGCGTGTCCTCCCGATCCGGGTCAGCCGGCTCGCGAACAGCTCGTCCCCGAGCACGAGGGCTCGGTAGACGTCGGGCGGGAGGAAGCGGCCGACCGGGGCGATAGCCTCGTACAGCGGGTCGCTCGCGTCGGCGAGGCGGCCGCCGACGTACAGGAGCAGCGGCGTGTCGAGCCGGTCGCTCGCCTGCGCGAGCTCGGCGCCGTTCGAGAGTGGGCTCGCCGCACGCAACGCCTCGCGGACGAGCAGCTCGCGGCTCTGCCGGTCGTCACCCTGCAGTCGCCGGTACGACCACACGGCGAACACCAGTGCCGGCACCACGAAGAAGGCGAACAGCGCGACGGTGAGCCGCGCGCGGTAGCTGCGCAGCCACGCCGAGCCACGCACCCTGAGCCACCGCGCCAATCCGCCGTCGGCGAGGGCCGCGAGCGTCCAGAGTGCGGTGACGATCCCGAGGTCGAGCAACACCACGAGCACACCGCGCTGCACGAGTGCGTCCAGCGAGCGGAGCTCCACCTCCACGTGCGCGCGGGCCGGCCGCTCCGCCGTCCCCACCACCCAGTCGCCGTGCAGCTCGGTGCCCTCCCGGACCCAATGCGGCCCCTGCCCGATCCGGTCGGCCGACATCCCGACCTCGACGAGCGACAGCGTGTACGGCGGGTCCGCAGCCGTTTCCGGCGAGATGCCGAGGAGCGCGGAGAACGGGTCGCCGGGAATCAGTCGCGTGCGCGGCGAGACGAGCACCGTGGTGACCTGCCCGTCCGCGTGAGGTACCGCGGCGAGCACCTGGACGCCGGTGTCGCCCGGGATCTCCGTCAGCACGGGGGCGGGCGCCCCCGCGGCGCGCAGCGCCGCGACCTGCACTGGCAGCGTCGCCCCACCCACGCGGGGCATGTCGAAGACGGCCTGCGGGGTGCCATCGGCGCGCCAGGACGCGAGGGCGACCGGGAACTCGGCGGCCGCCAGATCGGACGCCACGTAGCGGCGGAGCAGCTCGGCGCGCGTGCTGGGTGGGGGGTCCGCGGCGAGCTGCGCGGCGAAGCGCTCGAGCAGACTGCGCGCCCCGCGGTCCACCTTGGTCAGCCCCTCGACGTCCGCCGTGGCGAGCTCCACGCGCCTTCGGACTGTGGCCCCCCACACCAGGGTCGCCGCGCCGAAGCCGGCGACCGTCGCCGCGGTCAACACCATGCCTCGGGCCCGCCGCGTGAGCGCGAGCGCGCCGATGGCGGCGATCCAGAGCGCTGGGTACCAGGTCGGCCATCGCCCGGGCGCCTCCCACAGGATCGGCCCGAGCAGCGCGGCGCCCGCCGCGATCGCCGGCGCGACGGCCGGCGGCAACCCGCGCCGGGCACCGAGCGCCGCCCGGCCGGCGGACGCGCCGGCGAGCAGGATGGAGACCGCCACGAGGAAGATGGCGACCTGCCATGCCATCCAGAGCGAGACGCTCACGCCCCAGGTCGGGGGCGCGATGCCCTGGGCGAGCTTGCGCAGCAGGAAGGGTCCCACGCCGGCGATCGCCAGCACCGTGGCAAGCGCCAGCCAGCGCGACGGGTAATGGACGGGCGACCGCAGTACGGCGAGCAGGGCGAGAAGCAGCAGTGCCCCGGCCAGCCCGAGGGCCGCGACGCTCGCCGACAACGGCCCGCCGAGCGGTGCGTAGAAGTACGACGGGTCGAACAGCGACGTGGCGTTGGAGAACGTGTTCAGCGGCACCACGGTGACCGCGACCAGGGCGACGGCGACGGCGGCGAGCCGCCGCCCGAGCGAGCCGCGCCGCTGCCACGCCGCCACCAGGAAGCACACCACCACGGCGAACAGCGCGACCCCGCCTCGCACGCGCGCGCGCTCGAGCGTCCGCAGCTTGACCTCGGCCTGCACCGGCGGCGCCGCGCGGAACGTAAAGAGCGGCGCGCCGGCGGGCGCGAAGGCCCTGAACCCCGCGTCGCGCTCGTCAACGGCCGCGAACTCGAACCCGTTGACTGCCGTCCGCGCGGCGACGGCGCGGTCGAGCGAGCGCGCCAGGCGGTCGGCCGGCGGCTCCGCGTGCACGACGTCGGTCGCGACGGCGTACGCGTCGCCCCGCCGCGCCACGGCGTACAGCGTGAGATAGAACGGAGTCACCGCGGCGCCCACGGGCTCACGGAGCGAGTCGGGCAGTGCGCGCACGCGGCCGGCCCACGCCGTAGGCGCGTTGCCCCGGTACACCACCACGGCCCGCTCGGCGACCCGGCGCGGGCGCGTGAGCGGGACGAGCGCGTCGAACGCCCGGCGCGGGTCCGACGGCGCCTCGACGGCGCGGGTGGCGGCCGCCCGGAGCTCGCGAACGCTGCGCTCGAGCGCGCGCTGCAGCGCGCGCTCGCCGCCCGCCGCCGCGCTGGCCGCCGCCGCCGGCCACTCGTGCTCGACCTGCCAGGCCGCGCGCTGCGACACGCCTGCCACGGCGCAGAACGCCGCCGCCGCCGCGACGGCGCCCGTGGGCCACCCCCGCGCGCCGTGGAGCCGCGACGTGAGCACCGCGGTCGCCGCCGTGGCGATGGCGCACGCGATCAGGTAAGGTACCGTGGGCTCGCGCAGCCACAGCGCGCCGCAGATCAGCGCCGCCCCCGCCGCGCCCACCCACCATCGGGCCGCGTAACGGCGCGCCCGCGCCTGGGTCCCGCGCTCACTCTCTCGTCCCGCTATGACCACGACACTCCCCGCGACCAAGCCGCGTCGCTTGAAAGAGCTCATTCCGTCCGAAGCCGCGCGGATTCTGGCGGAGGACCCGCGGCTCATCGTTCCCGTCGGCACGTGCGAGCAGCACGGCCCGCACCTGCCGCTCGGCTGCGACACTTACATCGTGGAGCACCTCGCGGACGACCTCTCGGCGGAGTACGGCGTGTTGCGGGCTCCGACGCTCGAGTACGGGGTGAACGTGGACGCGGAGCGGGAGTTCGCCGGCAACGGGTCCGTTCGCAAGAAGACGCTCCACCGGATGTTGAACGACCTGCTCTCGTCGTGGGAGTGCACGGGCGTCCGCGAGTTCATTCTCCTCACCGCGCACGGGCACGACCCGCACCAGGAAGCCCTCGCCACGGTCATCACCGCCGAAGCCCGCGTGCGCGTGGTGGACATCTTCGCCGTCAACGTCGCCGACCTCCTGGAGGGCCAGACGGAGCCCATGCACGGCGACGAGGTGGACACGTCGATCATGCTGCACCTCGCGCCGCACCTCGTGCGCATGGAGCTCGCCGAGGATTATATGATGTCGCGCGAGGCCCTGCGACGTTACCGGCGTGGGTGGTTGCGCGTCCCCAAAGGAAGCCCCGGATCCATCGGGCGTCCGACGCTCGCGACGCCCGCGAAGGGCAAGGCGCTGTACGAGCGGATCCGCGCTCGGATCAGTGACCGGATCTTTCTCGCGCCGTCTGTCGAGGAGTAGCGCCTCGGGCGAGCGGCGGACACCCGCCGCGGGCCACGGCGCGTAACTCACGCCGGGTAACCGACTTCGCGCCCATCTCGGGGCGCGGCGCACGGCGTCGGCCGAACCTCCGCCCCACGGCCGGGGTACTATCTCCTATCCTATGACACGCCTTCCACTGACGCTCGCCGCCGTGCTGTGCCTCGGCGCCGCTCCCATGGCCGCGCAGGTTGCCACAGTGGACGAGGGGAGTTTCACAATCACGCGGAACGGGCAAAAGGTGGGGCGTGAGGAGTTCCGCATCCGCCGCACTCCCGCGGCCGCCGGCGCGGAGTTCGTCGCCAGCGCGACCGTCGCGTACGGCGACCGTCGGCTGTCGCCGGACCTGCGGACCGACGCGGCCGGCGCGCCGCTCGCCTACCGGGTCGAGGTCCGGGTCGGCGACGCCACGGAGGAGCGGCTCACCGGGCAGGTGGGGCGCGGCCGCTTTACCGCCATGCTCAAGACCTCGCGCGGGGAGTCGACGCGCGAGTACGTGATGCCCGACGGGGCGCTGGTCCTCGACGACGACATCTACCACCAGTACTACTTCGTGGGGGTCGGTGGCCGCAGCGGGGCGACCCCGGTCGTCGTGCCGCGCCGCAGCGCCCAGGTCAACATGCGCGTAGAGTCGAAGGGGAGCGAGACGGTCTCGGTCGCGGGCCGGAGCGTGGCGGGGACACACTTCGTGGTGAGTGATCCCGGCGCCGGCGCGCGCGACGTGTGGCTGGACGGGAGCGGGCGCGTGCTGAAGGTGGCGATCCCGTCGCGCGGGCTGGTCGCGGAGCGGGACGAGCTGCCCCGGTAGCCGCCTCCCGACTTCGTCGGTGTCGAGCGCCCCGTGTCGTGCGGGGCGCTTTTCTTTGTTTCCTCCAGCGAGATTTCGCCGTACACTGCTCCGCACTGCCCTGCCCGCGGCGCTGAAACCGACGCGTCACCCCCCCCGTACGGCAGCCAGACCTTTACCATAGGACCCCCCGAGATGCGACCCCTGCTGCTCGCCCTGGCCCTCTTCGTAACCGGCGGAGCTACCGCCGCTGCCCAGACGCCTCCCAGCGATTCGGCGGGCCCCACGCCGGTCCTGACGTTGGAGGAGGCCGTGTCGCTGGCCCGCCGGAACAACCCGGCGCACCGGCAGATCCTCAACAACCGCAACGTCGCCGGCGCGCAGCTCCGCAGCGCCTACGCAGCCTTCCTGCCGAGTGCCGACGTCAGCTTCGGCTCGCAGTACCGCGAGGGCGGCGGGCAGTTCTTCAACGGCGTGACGCTGGGCGCGTCCTCGCCCGTGGTGGCCTCGTCATACGACCTGAGCCTCACGGCCCGGTACAACGCCGCCACGCTGATCAACCCGAAGCTCCAGCACGCGAACCTCCGGGCAGCCGAGGCCGATGCCGCCGGGTCCAACGAGCAGCTCCAGGCCGCCGTGAGGCAGCAGTACCTGACGGTGCTGCAGCAGGAGGCCACGGCCGCGCTCCAGGATACGCTGGTCGCCACCTCGCAGGCGCAGCTCGAGCTGGCCAGGGCCCGCGCCGCCGTCGGCTCGGCGACGTCGCTCGACGTCGCCCGCGCCGAGGTCGCGCTCGGGCAACAGCAGGTCACCGCGCTCCAGGCCCGGAATCAGATCGAGATCGAGAAGGTCCGGCTGTTCCAGCAGATGGGCATACAGCAGCCCGCGAACGTGCGGCTCACGTCCGAGTTCGCGGTGTCCGAGTTCACTACGCCGCTCCCGGAGCTGCTCGCGCTCGCCGGCCGCCGGAACCCGACGCTCAACGCCGCGCGCGCGCGTGAGAGCGTGGCCGGCCTTTCCTACCGCGCCGCGCAGGGCCAGTACACGCCGACGCTCGTCGTCCAGAGCTTCTGGGGCGGCTACGCCCAGCAGTTCACCGACGACGATTTCGTGGTGGGCCAGGCGCTCGGCGAGATCCAGGGTCCGTGCCGTCAGCGGGCCTTCGTCCAGTCGGTGATCGACAACGCCCCACAGCCGGACTTCACGCCCTGCAACGCGCTGACGCTGCCCGCCGCCGACCGGCAGGCCGCGCTGGACGCGAACAACCAGTTCCCATTCAACTTCACGAAGAACCCCTGGCAGATCCAGGCGGCGATCTCGTTCCCGATCTTCAATGGGCTCGTGCGCGAGCAGCAGGTGCAGCAGGCGGCGGCCGACCGGGCCGACGCTCGATACGCGATCCGCGCCCAGGAGCTGGCCGTCACCGCGAGCGTGACGACGGCGTACCTGACCCTGCAGACGGCGGCGCGCACGGCGACGCTCCAGGAGCAGAACGCGCGCATGGCGCGCCAGGCGCTCACGCTCGCCGAGGAGCGGTTCCGCGTCGGGGCCAACACCTTCCTCGACGTCGCGCAGGCGCAGGCGGAGTTCGGCCGCGCCGAGACCGCCCGCATCAACGCGATCTACGACTACCACCGGGCCTTCGCGGCGCTCGAGAGCGCCGTCGGCGCCCCCCTGCGCTGACCGGCCACACATAGTACGGCGCGACGTGCGCCGGTAGCTCCACTCCGAGGAATTCCATGAGCAAACGAGCCAAGTGGTCCGTGGTCGGCCTCTTCGTCGCGGGGGCCGCCGGCCTGGGCGTGATGACCGCCGCGCGCCGGGGCGCCAAGCCGGTCGAGGTCCGGATCGAGCCGGTGGAGGCGCGCGACCTGGTGGCCTCGGTGACCGCCAGCGGCCAGGTGCAGCCGCGCTCGAAGGTCGACGTCGCCGCCGACATCAGCGGACGCATCGTGCGGCTCGCCGTGAAGGAAGGCGCCATGGTCAGCAAGGGCCAGTTCCTCCTTCAGATCGACCCGGACCAGTACGAGGCGGCCGTGCAGCGCACCGAGGCGGCGCTGGCATCGGCCCGCGCGCAGGAGGCACAGGCGAAGGCGAACCTGCTTCAGTCGCAGCGCGGGTACGAGCGCTCGGCGGAGATCAAGAAGAACAACCCGGCGCTCGTCTCGGACGAGCAGCTCGAGCAGCTCCGCACGCAGGTGGAGGTCAACCAGGCGCTCTACGACGCCGCGAAGTACAGCGTCCAGCAGTCGGCCGCCGCGCTGCGCGACGCGCGTACGCAGCTCGGCCGGTCGACGATCGTCGCGCCGATGAGCGGCCGCGTCACGCGCCTCAACGTCGAGCAGGGTGAGACGGCGGTGCCGGGCACCTTCAACAAGGAGGCCGCGACGCTGCTCACGATCAGCGACATGAGCGTCCTCGAGACGAAGGTGAAGGTCGACGAGACGGACGTGGCTCGCATCTCGATCGGCGACTCCGCCGAAGTGCAGATCGACGCCTTCCCCGACACCACCTTCGTGGGACGCGTGGTCGAGATCTCGAACAGCTCGCTGAAGACCAGCGCCGCGCCCGGCGGCCAGCAGGGCGACCAGGCCGTGGACTACGAGGTGACCATTCAGCTCCTCAACCAGCCGGCCGACACGCGGCCCGACTTCTCTGCCACGGCCAAGGTCGTGACCGACACGCGCCAGAAGGCGCTGTCGATCCCGATCATCGCCCTCACGGTGCGCGAGGACGAGCGGATCGAGGACAGCGACACGGTCGTGACGCTGGGTCGCACCGGGCCGGCGCCGGCGAAGCAGGTCGGCAAGCGTGACGTGGAGGGCGTGTTCGTGGTCGGCAAGGATAACCGCGTGACGTTCCGGCCGGTGAAGGTCGGCATCGCCGGCGAGAAGTACTTCGAGGTGTTGAGTGGGTTGCAGCCCGGCGAGCGCATCGTGGCCGGCACCTACCAGGCGATCCGCGAGCTGAAGGACAGCACGCTCGTGCGTGAGCCGAAGGCCGACAAGGACAAGAAGGGCGGCGCGGAGGCGAAGTCGTGAGCACCCGCATCGAGCCGCTCGGGGAACCCGGCCTCAGCACGACGGCCGAGCGCCGGGCGGTGGTCGGCCAGGCCGGCGTCACGCCGAGTAAGGACTGGATAATCGTGACGCGCGGCCTGAAGCGCGAGTACGACATGGGTGGCGAGATCGTCCGCGCCCTGCGGGGAGTGGACGTGGCGATCCGGCGAAACGAGTACGTGGCGATCATGGGCCCGTCCGGGTCGGGAAAGTCCACGCTCATGAACCTGATCGGGTGCCTCGACACGCCCACCGCCGGCGAGTATTGGCTCAACGGCGACCTGGTCTCCGAGAAGAGCGACGACGAGCTCGCCCGGGTGCGGAACCGTGAGATTGGGTTCGTCTTCCAGACGTTCAACCTGCTCCCCCGCGCCACCGCCCTCCACAACGTCGAGTTGCCGCTCGTCTACGCCGGCGTGCCCTCCGCGGAGCGCCGCCGGCGGGCCAGGGAGGCGCTGGAGCGGGTGCAACTCGGCGAGCGCGTGCTGCACCGGCCGAACGAGCTCTCCGGCGGTCAGCGCCAGCGCGTGGCGATCGCGCGGGCGCTCGTCAACAACCCGTCGATTCTTCTGGCGGACGAGCCCACGGGCAACCTCGACTCGCAGACCTCGGAAGAGATCATGAAGGTCTTCGAGGAGCTCGCGAACCAGGGCCAGACGGTGATCATGGTGACGCACGAGCAGGACATCGCCGCCCACGCGCGTCGCGTCATCGTCCTGCGCGACGGCGTCATCGCCACCGACGACCGCGGCGAAGCCTTCGCGGCGAAGGCCGGACTGTGAACCGCAGTGGCGGGTGAAGAGTGGCGAGTGGCGAGCGTACGTCGCCCTCCCCGCTCCCCACTCGCCACTTGCCACTTGCCACTTCTCACTCGCCCTCATGCCCTTTCTCGACGCCGTCCGCCTCGCCTTGGCGCAGATCCGGGTGCAGAAGCTCAAGAGCTTCTTCACCCTGCTCGGCGTGATGATCGGCGTGATGTTCCTGATCGCCGTCGTCTCCATCGTCGAGGGCATGGGACGGTACATGGAGCAGGACCTGGTCGGGAAGCTGATGGGGGTGAACACGTTCGAGCTCCGCCACCGCCCGAACATCAACTTGGGCGACGTGGATCAGGCGACGTGGGAGGAGTACCGCCGCCGGCCGCGGATCCGCGAGAGCGACGTGCAGCCGGTGGTCGGCACGCTGCCGCCGAGCGCGCGCTGGGCGGTGTTCAGCGAAGACAACGTGACGATCTCGTCGGCGTACGCGCGGCCGCGGCAGGTGCGGGCCCAGAACGTCACGCCCGGCTACTTCGAGATCAAGAAGCTCGCCGTGGTGAGCGGGCGCTTCTTCTCCGAGCAGGAGAATGCGCTGGGCACCCCCGTGGTGGTGATCGGGCAGGACGTGAAGGACCACTTCTTTCCCGGCGTGGACCCCGTCGGGCGGCAGCTCCGCATCGGCGACATTCCGTACGACGTGATTGGGGTGGCCGAGAAGCAAGGCAGTGCGCTCGGCATCTCGTTCGACAAGTTCATCGTCGCGCCATACGACTCGCCGGTGAAGCGGCTCACCAACCGCCACGGGGTGATCGACGCGATCATGATCCAGTCGCCGACCGCGCAGGCGATGACGGCGAACATGGAGGTCGTGCGGCAGGTCATGCGCGGCCGCCACAAGCTGCGGCCCGCGCAGCCCGACAACTTTTCGATGCAGACGTCGGAGTCGGCGCTCGCCTTCTGGAACAAGCTGAAAGGCTACCTCGTGATGGCCGGCATCGCGTTGCCGGCGATCGGGCTCGTGGTGGGCTCGATCGTGATCATGAACATCATGCTCGTGGCGGTGGCGGAGCGGACGCGGGAGATCGGCATCCGCAAGTCGCTCGGCGCCCGCCGCCGCGACATCCTCGCCCAGTTCCTCGTCGAAGCCGCCACCCTCAGCACGGCCGGCGCCGGCTTCGGCATCGCGCTCGGCGTCGGTCTGGCGCAGCTCGTCGCGACGCTGTCGCCCCTGCCGGCGAGCGTCGCCCCCTGGTCGGTGGGCGCCGCCGTGCTCCTGGGCGCCGGCGTGGGCATCGCCGCCGGCGTGTACCCGGCGAGTCGGGCGTCGCGCCTCGACCCCATCACGGCCCTGCGGTCGGAGTAAGGCGCGATGAGTGTCGGCACACGGCTGTACGGCCTGGCGGAGGGCGTGGGCATCGCGTTCGACGCGATCCGCGGCAACAAGGTGCGCGCCGGCCTCACGATCCTCGGCGTCGCCGTGGGCGTGTTCGTCGTCGTCGTGATGTCCGCGGCGATCCACGGCATCAACGCGAGCGTCGCGCGCGACTTCGAGGCCGCGGGTCCGACGAGCTTCTTCATCTCGCGCTTCCCGATCACCTTCGAGGCCTGCGACGGCTCGGACGAGACGTGCAAGTGGCGCCGCAACCCGCCCATCTCGCTCGAGGAGGCCGGCATCCTCAGCCGCCTCGCCTCGATTCGGGGGGTGACGGCGCGGCTCTACGACCAGGGGCTCGTTCGCTACAAGGACCGGTCGCTCTCGAGCACGAACATCGAGGGCTACACGCCGAACTGGACAGACGTCGACGGCGGCGACATCTACCCGGGGCGGAGCTTCACCTACGCCGAGAACGCCAACGCCGAGCGGGTGGTCATCATCAACGACAAGATGGCCGAGGAGCTGTTCCGCGAGTCCGACCCGATCGACAAGGTGGTGACGATCCGGAACACGCCCTTCCGGGTCATCGGCGTCTACCATTACACGGCCAGCTTTCTCACCGGCGGCGACCGGCCCAAGGCGATCGTACCGTTCGAGGCGTCGCGGCGGCACCTGCAGGGGTCGGCCGAGTGGATGGACCTCACCATCAAGCCGCGGGCGAACGTGTCGCGCGACGAGGCCATCGACGACGTCACCGCGGCGCTCCGGGCGCGGCGCGGGCTCAAGCCGGCGCTCGAGAACAACTTCGCCGTGATCACGCAGGACAAGCTGTTCGAGACGTACAACAAGATCTTCGGGATGTTCTTCCTGGTGATGCTGGTGCTGTCGGCGGTGGGGCTGATCGTGGGCGGCGTGGGGGTGGTGGCCATCATGATGATCAGCGTCACCGAGCGCACGCGCGAGATCGGCGTCCGCAAGGCCCTCGGCGCCACCCGCGCCACCATCCTCTGGCAGTTCCTCGTCGAGGCCGTGACGCTCACCGGGATCGGCGCGATCACGGGACTCGCCGTGGGCGTGGTGGTCTCGCTCGTCATTCGCACGGCGACGCCGATTCAGGCGTCCATCCCGCCCCTGGCGATCGTGGCGGCGCTGGCGGCGAGCTGCATCACCGGAATCCTGTTCGGCCTCCTCCCCGCCGCCCGCGCCGCGAAGCTCGACCCGGTGGCGGCCCTGAGGTACGAGTGAGAAGGGGCGAGTGGCGAGTGGGGAGCAGCCACGTGGCGGTCGATGTAAGCGAGGCCACCACGCGCGCCTGGAAGGCTGAAAGTGGCCAGCCGTCGCGACACTTCCTGCTGCGGAGCGCGTAGGGCGCTCAGAGGGGTGCCGCGGTTACTCGCCACTCGCCACTCGCCCCTCGCCCCTCGCCACTCTTCACTCGCCCTCATGCCCCTCTTCGACGCCGTTCGACTCGCCTTGGCGCAGATCCGGGTGCAGAAGCTCAAGAGCTTCTTCACCCTGCTCGGCGTCACCATCGGAGTCATGTTCTTGATCGCGGTGGTGTCGGTCGTCGAGGGAATGGCGAAGTACGTCGAGCAGGACTTCGCCGGCAAGTTCCTCGGCGTCAACACGTTCAACCTGCGCCGCTTCCCCGACATCAACACCGACGTCACGGAGGCGACGTGGAAGGAGTGGCAGCGCCGCCCGCGGATTACGGTGGCCGACGCCTACGCGGTGCGCGAGGCGCTCCCACCCGGCGCCCGGTGGGCCATCCAGGATGTCCGGTGGGTCGCGCCGCAATCACGCTACGTGCGCGGAGGCCCTCAGGCCGCCGCCCAGGCGGTAACGCCCGAGTTCTTCGCCATCAAGGACCTGTCGGTCGCGCGCGGGCGCATCTTCAACGACCAAGAAGAGGCGCTCGGCGCCCCGGTCGTGGTCATCGGGTCGGAGGTGGCCGACCACTTCTTCCCCAACCTCGACCCCCTCGGTCGCGAGCTCATCTTCGAGCACATCCCCTTCCGGGTAGTGGGCGTGCTCGACAAGCAGGGCTCCGTCTTCGGTCTGCCCCTCGACCGGCAGGTGATGGCGCCGTTCTCGTCGCCGATGGGCCGGATCACCGGCGCGCGGCAGAACCTCTATGGCGTCGTGGTAAAGGCGGCGACGGCGGGCGAGCTGGCCGCCGCCCAAGACGCGGTGCGTGAGACGATGCGGAAGCGCCACAAGCTGCGCCCCGCACAAGCGGACGACTTCGCCTTCGAGACGGCCGAGTCGGCGCTCGCGCAGTGGATGACGATCAAGAAGTACCTCGTGCTGGCGGGGATAGCCCTGCCGGCGATCGGCCTGGTGGTAGGCGCCATCGTGATCATGAACATCATGCTCGTGGCGGTGGCGGAGCGGACGCGGGAGATCGGCATCCGCAAGTCGCTCGGCGCCCGCCGCCGCGACATCCTCCGGCAGTTCCTGGTCGAGTCGACGACGTTGAGCGTGGCGGGGGCCATCACGGGGGTGCTGCTCGGGATCGGGCTCGCGAAGCTGGTGTCGGCGGTCACGCCGCTCCCGGCCACCGTGGCCGCGTGGTCGGTTTTCGTGGCCGTGGGGCTGGGGGCGGGCGTGGGGATCATCGCCGGCGTCTACCCGGCGAGCCGCGCCGCGCGGCTCGACCCGATCCTCGCCTTGAGGGCGGAGTGAGATGAGCGTCGGGTCGCGGGTCTACGGGCTCTTCGAGGGCGTCCGCATCGCGTTCGACGCGATTCGGGCCAACAAGGTGCGCGCGGCGCTCACGATCCTCGGCATCGCCGTGGGCGTGTTCGTGGTGACGGCGATGTCCGCGGCGGTGCACGGCATCAACGCCGGCGTCGAGAAGAGCATGGCCGCGGCCGGCCCGACGACGTTCTTCCTCACGCGCTGGCCGATGCAGCTCAACACCTGCAACGGCTCGGCCGACAGTTGTCCGTGGCGGCGCAACCGCCCGCTGACGATGGAGCTGGCGCACCGCATCGCCGAGCTCCCGTCGATTCGCGGCGTGACGGCCCATGTGAACACTTCGGCGGCGATCCGGTACGCGGACCGCGAGCTCCCGGGCGTGCAGCTCGATGCCTTCACTCCGGGGTGGATCGCGGTGAACGGCGGCGACATCGCGCCGGGCCGCGACTTCACCGCCACGGAGAACGAGGCCGCGGCCCGCGTCGTCTTGGTGAACGACAAGCTGGTGGAGCGCCTCTTCGCAGGGTCCGACCCGGTGGGCAAGGACGTCCGGATCAACGGGCAGGCGTTCCGCGTGGTCGGCGTCTTCCACCCGATCGCCACCGCGTTCGACGCGGGCGACAAGGGGCGAGCGATCGTCCCGTTCGAGACGGCGCGCCGGCGCCTCAACGTGGGCGTGGCCTGGATGGACGTGACCGTGAAGCCGCGCGCCGACGTGTCGCAGGCGACGGCAATGGACGACGTGGTGACCCTCCTCCGCGGCATGCGCCACCTCCGCCCCGGCGTCGAGAACGACTTCTTCATGACGACGCAGGAGAAGGTGATGGAGCTGTACGACCGCATCGTCGGCGTCTTCTTCCTGGTGATGCTGGTGCTGTCGGCGGTGGGGCTGATCGTGGGCGGCGTGGGGGTGGTGGCCATCATGATGATCAGCGTCACCGAGCGCACGCGCGAGATCGGCGTCCGCAAGGCCCTCGGCGCCACCCGCGCCACCATCCTCTGGCAGTTCCTCGTCGAGGCGGCCACCCTCACGACGATCGGCGCGGTCGCCGGTCTGATCGTCGGCGGGCTGCTCACGGTCGCGATCCGCAAGCTGACGCCGATCGAGGCCGCCATTCCGCCGCTGGCCATCGTGGCCGCTCTCGCGACGAGCGCCTTCACGGGAGTACTCTTCGGTCTCCTCCCGGCGGCGCGCGCGGCCCGGCTCGACCCGGTGGAAGCGCTCCGGTACGAGTAGCGAGGGTCGGGGGTCGGGGGGACGTAGCGCGCCGGAAGCCAAGAGGGTTCCCGGCGCGCTATTTTTCGGATTCGGTGTACGAGTGCGGAGCATCTCACTCGCCCCCTCGCCTAGTCCAGCCCCCCACCGCTCGCTGCCATGCCTTGCACTCTCGCGCCGATGCCGGCGCTCCTTCTCGCCGCATTGGTCGCCGGGTGCTCGCGCTATGATGGCCCGCGGATTCCGCAGAATCCCCTAGTCACGTCGCTCACCGTGCGGGAGGTCGCGGCGGGACTGACGAACCCGCTCTACTTGACGGCGCCGCCGGGCGACGGGCGGCTCTTCATCGTCGAGCAGCCCGGGCGCATTCGCGTCGTGGACGGGGGGCGGCTGCTGCCCGAGCCGTTCCTCGACCTTACCGCCAAGGTGTTGAGCGGCGGCGAGCGCGGCCTGCTCAGCGTTGCGTTCCATCCGGAATACGGCACCAACGGACACTTCTACGTCTACTACACGGATCTGAACGGCGACACCACGGTCGAGCGGTACGCGGTCTCGTCCGACCCCAACGTCGCCGACGCCGGCTCTGCCGCTCTCGTGCTCAGCATTCCGCACCGCCTCGCCGGGAACCACAACGGCGGCCTGCTGCAGTTTGGCCCCGACCACACGCTGTACGTGGGCACAGGCGACGGGGGCGGCGCCGGCGATCCGCAAGGCAACGGACAGAACCTCGGGTCGCTCCTCGGCAAGCTGCTCCGGATCGACGTCAATCACGGCCCGATCATCCCATACGCGATCCCCGCCAGCAATCCGTTCGTGGGCCGGGCCGGGGCGCGGGGCGAGGTGTGGGCGCTGGGGCTCCGCAACCCGTGGCGCTTCGCGTTCGACACCGTGGAGGGACGGCTGTACGTGGCGGACGTCGGGCAGAACCGCCTCGAAGAGGTGAGCGTCGCCGGAATATCGGAGGCGGGCGTCAACTACGGCTGGAACGTGATGGAAGCCAACGCGTGCTACGCGTCGAACGACTGCGACCGGACCGGCCTACGCCTCCCTGTGATTCAGTACTCACACGACGGCGGGGCCTGCTCGATTACCGGCGGGTACGTGTACCGGGGGAGCGCCGCCGGGATGGCGGGCGTCCGCGGGCACTACTTCTACTCGGACTACTGCGCCGGCTGGCTCCGCAGCTTTCGGCTGGCGAGCGACGGCACGGTGGCCGAGGAGCGCTCGTGGCCGGTGCCGGACCTCGGGAACGTGCTCTCGTTCGGGCAGGACTCGGCCGGGGAACTCTACATCCTCTCGGCGACCGGCCGCGTCTTCCAAATCGTGCCCGCAGATGAGAGCAGTCCTCGGCTCTCGGCCCTCGGAGTACTGCGGCTTTCCGCTATCGGCCCTCGGCTCTCGGCTACGGCGGGAAGCCCGGGAGGACGTCCC
>Ga0307416_100000294_pt1 | contig 26100 bp, 23 predicted proteins | sample DK1Cmetagenome_2_FD_203821 | JGI IMG/M metagenome (GOLD analysis project Ga0307416, IMG submission 203821) | Maize rhizosphere microbial communities from greenhouse at UC Davis, California, United States - DK15-C-3 | ecosystem: Host-associated > Plants > Roots > Rhizosphere > Soil | place...
CATGTGCCTGTGGTTTGCGCTCCGCGAATATGGCGCCGAGCGCTCACCGCCGGCTCCAAGGGTCACCCGACGGTGAACAACGCGGTGCTCACAACGTATTTGAACGATCACTTGGCCGGGTCCGTCGCGGCGCTCGAGCTGCTCGACCACCTCATCGACTCGCACGAAGAACCCGATCGAGCTGTGCTCCGCGAGCTGCGCAACGAGATCTCTCAGGATCGGCAGGTTCTCCAGCGGCTGCTCGGAGATCTCGGCGGCAAGGAGAGCCTCGCCAGGAAGACGGCGGCATGGCTGACGGAGAAGCTGGGACGAGCCAAGCTCCAGGTCGACGATCCCGGAACCGGCGAGCTTCGAAGACTCGAGGCGCTCGAGGCGCTGGCGCTCGGAATTCAGGGGAAACTCTCGCTCTGGCGCGCCCTGGCCGTGTTGGAGAGAGCGCCCCACCTGGTCAGTCTCGACTTGGCTCAGCTCCAGGCGAGAGCCACGGGGCAGTTCGACCGAGTAGAGCAGCTTCGGTTGCGAGTGGCCCGAAGTGCACTGGCGAGCTGAAGGAGGACTGATCAGAACCAGCGCAGTGCATGCAAAAGATTGCACGCGTTGACGTAGCGCGGCACCGCTACCGATCTTCCCGCGACCCCCGATTCTCTCGTCACTTGGAGCCCGCCATGCCCACGCCGCACGGGCCAACCGGCACGTCGCCGCGCCAGCTCATCAACCCACGTGAGCGTTTCTTGTACGCCGCAATGGTGCTGGTGAGCCTGCTGGTCTATGGTGGGCTGGTCGCTGCCGGCCTCTCCAGGCCTGAGGTTGGGGTCACCATCCTGTTCTATGGAGTCCTCTTCCTCCTGCTCGGTGTGTTTGCCCATGGACTTGCGCTCGGAAGAGTCCGCGGCAACGCGGTGCGAGTCTCTGAACGGCAGTTTCCGCTGCTGCATCGGTTCGCCACGACTCACTCGCGTCGGCTGGGGCTCAGCCGGGTCCCTGACGTGTACGTGATGGAGTCCGGCGGGCTCCTCAACGCATTTGCCACCCGCTTCTTCGGCCGAGATTTCATCATTGTTCACTCTGACGTACTCGAGCTTGCATTGGCTCAGGGCGGGGCCGCTGTAGGCTTCATCATGGGCCACGAACTGGCCCACATCTGGCGCGGTCACCTCAAGCATCAGTGGTTAACCATTCCCGGACGGCTCTTCCCTTACCTCGGCGCAGCATATTCACGAGCTTGTGAGTATACCTGTGACCGGGTGGGGGCGTTTTGTCAGGCCGATGGCGCAATCAGTGGCCTGCTGGCGCTGGCGGCCGGAAAGCAGCTTCACGCCCATGTGGATGCCCGCGAGTACGCGGCGCAGGCTGTGTCAGACCAGGGATTCTGGATTCGCCGTGCGGAGCTGATGTCGTCGCATCCGCTCCTCACCAAACGAGTGGCGGCTTTGTTGAAGGCCGGAGTCGCGGTTCCGGCACGCAGCCAATGGGCCACCCCCGCGGGAAGCGCTGCGGCGGCGTGAACCGGCATCCTCAGGGGAGGACAGCATGACCCGCCGAATCCGCTATCAGCTGGATAAGGTCACAGTGGGGCCAGGAGAGAAACGGGCGGCCAGATGGACCTTCGCTGGAGAACTGATGTCCGGCGTGGAACAGAGCTTCACTGTACGAGACACCAACTTCCCTTCTCGCAACGAATGGGAGTTCGTGGTTCGAATTCCGCGGGATCGGACCGAGCGGATCGAGGTACGCCCCCGTACTGCTCCCAATGTGAAGGCCTGGGCGGAGCTCCCCGACCGCTCCCTTACATTCTCCCGGGCTACCAAGGGATCAGCCCGGGGAAAGTGGTACTGCCCCGTTGCGCTGGCAGACCCGTCAGGTCGGAAGAGCAGGGATATTGTACGGGGAGATGAGCGGCGCCTGCTCCCTCGTTGGTTCGATTCATTGCAGGGCAGAATGCGGGTGAAATCCAAGGTGAAAAATACCAGAGGGACGGACGATCAGTCCTTGGTCCTTCTGGTAACCGCAGGCGACCACGCTGAAATGATCCGACTGTTCTTTGTCACCAAGGTCTGGGTCCTGAAGGAGCGATTTGCCCTCCCAGCACCAGTGTAGTGCCTGCGCCGAGATTACCGGCGAGATCTCCGCGCCGGGCGGTGTGATCTACGATGATGGTTGGTGGTTCGTCAGTCACCACACAGGCCCCTACACGGACCCCGGCGAGTTGATCGTTAAGACTCGCAGACACTGTGAGTCGTTGGCCGAGCTCACGCCGGAAGAAGCCAAGGCGCTGGGGCCGGTGCTCCATGCCGCGGTCCAAGCTATCGACCGGGTGGTCGTTGCAGAACGTATTTACGCGGTATCCTTCAATGAGCGTCTTCGCCACGTCCACTTCCTCTTACTTCCCCGCACCAGTGCCATGCCCCGAGGGCATGTGATCTCGGATCTATACCGGCGAGCCCGCAATCTGTTGCGGCAATTCCGCATTCTCCGCAACCCCACGGCTGCGCAGCGAGCAGAGACCGCCAACCGCATTCGAGGTGCGTGGCAGACTTGATCGGGCCTCTGTCGGCTACATCCGAACCATCTGTGTCTCCCCGTTACCGAGGCCAGGGACCTGGCTTCCGTCTGATCGAGTGTGCCGAGCAGCGAGGGGCGACCCTCCCGAAGGCAGGGATGGCGCACCTCCCAGACCGAAGGTAGGATCGAGAATGCGCGAAGCCCGGCTTCGACCCGAGTTCGCATCCGTCTACCCCACCCTGACACCGGGGCAGTGGGAGCCGGCCGCCCGGATAGCGGAGGTGGTGCTGGCCCGGCTGCTGCTCCTCGAGATCTCCGAAGCACCGCTGCACGATCGCATCCTGAACGAGGAGCACTTCGAATTCCGAGGAGAGACTCCCGACGGCTCCCCGCGCGGCGCGGCCGGCTCTCGCGTCGCGGACAGCGCAGAGGAGTGATGGCGGATCCTCGCTACCCCATAGGCCGTTTCTCTTACGATGGCGAGTCGACGCCTCAGCTCAGGGAACGCTGGATCGGGGAGATTGCTGCGGCTCCGGGGGCACTGCGGGCAGCGATCACCGGCCTCACACCGGCCCAGCTGGACACACCGTACCGGGAGCACGGCTGGACCGTGCGGCAGGTGGTGCACCATGTGCCCGACAGTCACCTGAACGCGTACACCCGGATGAAACTGGCGCTCACCGAAGATGACCCGGTGATCAAGCCCTATGACGAGGCGCGCTGGGCCGAGCTGCCGGACGTCGCGGTGACCCCACCGGAGACCTCGCTCACCCTTCTCGAATGCCTCCACCGGCGTTGGGTTCTGCTGCTGCGGCAACTGGGTCCCGCGGAGCTGCGTCGCGGCTTTCGTCACCCTGAGCACAACCGCACCATTGTCCTGGATGAGATGCTCGCCCTCTACGGCTGGCACGGCCGGCACCACGTGGCACACATCACCTCGCTCCGCACCCGAATGGGATGGGAATGAACTCGGTCCTCCTTCGCACCGGTGGCTTGCTCCTCCTCTCCAACATTTTCATGACGTTCGCCTGGTACGCGCACCTGCGTAACCTGGGAAACCGGCCCTGGTATGTCGCCGCCCTCGTAAGCTGGGGCATTGCGTTGTTCGAGTACCTGTTCCAGGTGCCGGCAAATCGCATCGGCTACACCGCATTGTCGCTGGCGCAGCTGAAGGTCATTCAGGAAGTGATCACACTGCTGGTGTTCGCGCCGTTCGCCGTTCTGTACATGCGTCAGGCCATCAAACTCGACTATCTCTGGGCCGCGTTGTGCCTCGTCGCAGCCGTCTATTTCGTTTTTCGTTCTCCCTCCCAGTGATCCGCTGGCAGCAGCTCTGGGTCCTGGCGGTGGGGGCGTTCCTGGGCCTGCCTGCCCACGCCCAAACACCTCGTGAGCGGGCTCGCGACCTGGGCATTCCGCTTGACGGCACCGCTGGACCCCTGGACGCCATCACCGACGTTCCCGGAGTCACCGTAGGGCACACCACTCTCATTCAGGGCAGCGGCAAGCTGCGGGTGGGGGTCGGCCCGGTGCGAACCGGCGTAACGGCCGTGTTCCCCCGAGGGCGAGACGATCTATCCCCGGTGTTCGCCGGCTGGTTCAGTCTCAACGGCAACGGTGAAATGACCGGTATTCCCTGGATCGAGGATTACGGGATCACGCCCTATCCAGTGGCGATCACCAACACCAACAGCGTGGGAACGGTTCGCGACGCGGTCATTGAATGGGGCCGGACTCGCGTCTCCTCAGCATTCAACTGCTGTCTGCCGGTGGTGGCTGAAACTTGGGATGGCGATCTCAACGATATCTACGGCTTCCACGTCAAGAAGGAGCACGTCTTTGCGGCACTCCAAAGCGCCAAGGCCGGTGCGGTACAGGAAGGGAATGTCGGCGGCGGCACCGGCATGCAGTGCCTCGGCTTCAAAGGCGGAATAGGGACGGCCAGTCGGCAGCTCCCGCCGGTCCGTGGCGGGTTCACCGTAGGTGTGCTGGTTCAGTGCAACTTCGGCCTCCGCCGGCAACTGCGTATTGCCGGGGTTCCCGTTGGCGAGCGGATCACCGGCGCTGATCCGTGCTATGACACGGGTCGTCCGCTGGACCCGGAGCTGGCGCCAATGCGTTGTCCAGGCCGACGGACTGCAGGGAGAGAGCACGGATCGGTCATTGTGGTAATGGCCACGAACGCGCCGTTGCTCCCGCACCAGCTGCGGCGGTTGGCACGGCACGCCGCCCTCGGTATCGGCCGCATGGGCGGAATTGCGGGAGCAGGATCCGGCGATCTGTTTCTGGCCTTTTCCACTGGTTCAACCGGCCGAGGCGACCAGCAAGGAGTGGCCTCAGTGCCAATGCTGGCAGAGGACCGCATCGATCCGGTCTACGAGGCTGCAGTGCAGGCGACAGAGGAGGCCATTATCAACGCGCTGCTTGCGGCCGAGACCATGACGGGGGCTGACGATCTTCGGGTGCCGGCCTTACCGCATGACCAGCTACGAGAGATTCTGCGGAAATCCGGGCGCCTGCAGAACTGACCACCGCAGGCAACCTTTCAGGACTTTGCTCCATCCCAGCTACCGGCAGCTATGGGGTGAAAGCCCCGCCAAATCGGGACATACGGATCCACCATCAGCTCGATGAAGCGGGCGAGCGCAGTGGGAAACGGAAACCGCCTCCGGAACTCTGACGCAGTCAGTCCCAGCATAGCCCGAAGGTGCCGGCCAAAACTTTGGGGCGAGGAGTACTCCAGACGATAGGAAACATCAGCCACCGAGAGGCCTGCGGTCTCGAACAGATAGGACGCGTGCAACAGCCGGATGGCGGCCAGATAGTTCTTGGGCGAGGGAAGCCCGGCCCGGGCGAATCGGGACATGAGAGTACTGGGCCGCACATACAGCCGTTGGGCGAGGTGGGTCACCGTCGGCGTTTCCGGCGCCAGCCGCACGAGCGCCTCCAGGAACAGCCGCGCATCGGGCGGCGCATCACACAGGGCCTCGAGGATGGGTGCCTGGATGCGGGCTACCGCGCGAGTGGCCGGCTGGCCCACAACCTGCCGAAGCCGGCTCCACCCGGTTGGGGTGGTTACATCGACGACCTGCCGCACTCCAGAGGCCCCCAGCCGCAGCAGCATCTCAGTCGAGCTGGGATCGTGCTGCGACACCAGGGCCACGGTGGGAATGCCCGGAAACTCGCGGACAAGATGGCCCAATACTTCGACTTGCTCCGGGTTGCAGCGATGAACCGAAACCAGAACGGCATCGACCGGCCGCTCCCGGACGATGCGCACCGCTTCCGGAATGCTGTCCCGGTGCAGCACGGCAAAGCAGCCGCTGCCGGCGGCATCCACCCGAGGCCGCTCGACCGGTAACAGAACCGTGGCCACAGTAGGAGATCCCTCGGCCGAGCTGAGTGCCACAATACCCTCCCTTAAAGGTCGTGTGGCAGGGTACGACTGGCACGTCAAAGAAGATTAAATCTGAAACGGCGCGAAGCTCGGCCTCGTCGGGTTTATTCCGCGCGACAACAGCCGAAGCCGGGTGTACTTTTCAGGTCCCCCTCACAGGTGTTCATGTGAGCGATACCACCCTTGATTTGTTCGCCGCACTGCAGGCGGCGCTGGGCCCGCACTACCGGGTCGAGCGGGAGCTTGGGCGCGGCGGGATGGGGGTCGTGTTCCTGGCCGTTGACACGACGCTCGATCGGCAGGTGGCCATCAAGGTGGTGCATCCCGAGCTGGCCCCGCACGAGTCCATAACCCGCCGGTTCCTGGCCGAAGCGCGCACCATCGCCCGCCTTCGGCATCCAAACATCGTGGCGATTCACGCTGCGGGCAGCGCGGATGGGCTGTTGTACTACGTGATGGACGAGGTGGCCGGTGAAAGCCTTCGCCAGCGACTCACGCGCGAGGGACGAATCAGCCCCGAGAATGCCGCACGCATAGTATCGGACCTGGCGGCCGCGCTCGATGCCGCCGGTCGCGCTGGAGTCGTGCACCGCGATGTGAAACCGGAGAACGTGCTGCTGGACGAGACCAGCGGGCGGGCACTGCTGGCGGACTTCGGCATTGCCCGGGCCGTTGCCGCTGAGGCGAGCGGCTCGAGCACCGGCCAGGGCGTCGCGGTGGGCACGCCGGTGTACATGAGCCCGGAGCAGGCGGCCGGCGAGGACATCGATACGCGCAGTGACCTCTACGCGCTGGGCGTCGTGGCGTACGAAATGTTGGCCGGACATCCGCCGTTTCAGGGATCGCATCGGGTGGTGGTCTCGAAGCACATCGCGGAGCGGCCGGTGCCGATCGAGCGGGTCCGCCCGGAGACCCCTGAACACCTGGCCGCCGCAGTGATGCGGGCGCTGGAAAAGCAGCCTTCCGACCGGTGGCAGAGCGGAGAAGAGCTGCGGCAGGCCCTCACCGGCCAGCGTCTAGCGTCCCGGCCCCGCGGGCAAACCCGTCGAAGACTCATCGGAGCGGGAGTCGCGGGGCTCGCCATCCTCGGAGCGCTCATCGGCCTGGCCCGCCGGACCCCCGGTCCACCGGCAGGAGTGAATCCTCGCCACTCGATTCTGGTGCTGCCCTTCAACAACCTGCGGGGGGAACGTTCGGTCGACTGGCTCCGCGACGGCAGCGTGAGCATGCTGGGACTCAACCTCTCGCAGTGGAACGATCTGACCGTGGTGGACCATGAACGCCTCCACGATCTCATGACTCGGCACCGGCTCAGGGCAGGCGACGACATCGGCCTCGACATGGCCCGCCGCCTGGCACGCGAGGCCGGGGTGTGGACTGTGGTGCTGGGAGACTTCACTCCGGCCGGCGACTCGCTCCACCTGGTGGCTCGAGTGTTTGATGTTGCAAGCGGCAAACGCGTCGACGTCGCCCGGGTAGACGATCGGAGCGGGACGGATGTACGGCCGCTGTTCGACGAGCTGGCAGCCAAACTCCTGGACCTGTCCGGCGCGCCCAATGAGATCCGAATCGGACTGGCCCGTTCCACGACCAGCTCGCTGGAGGCTTTCCGGGCCTACCTTCGGGGGGTAGAGCAGTTGAACCGGTGGGACCTGGTCGGGGCCGAGCGAGATCTCCAGCGGGCCATCGCCATCGACAGCACCTTTGGCCTGGCCTATTACAAGCTGGCGCTGACCCGCGGGTGGATGGCCGGCACCGAGGATACCGTCTCCGAGCGGCTCATGCTCCGGGCCACCACATATTCCGCCAACTTGCCCGCCCACGAACGCACGGTGATCAACGCCTATCGGGCATTCATTGGAGACCAATACGAGGAAGCCAGATCCCTGTATGGCCAACTGATCGCCCGGGACAAGGGTGATGCCGACGCCTGGTACGGCCTGGGCGAAGCCTGGTACCACGATACGGCCGGCATCGACGAAGCCCCTTTCTGGACCCAATCCCTGCGGGCGTTCAAGCGCACCCTGTCACTCGATCCTAACTATTCGCTCGCCTATGACCACGTTCAGCAGATGTTGAGCATGGCCGGCTCCGAGTTTCCTACCTTCGCGCTGCTCCCGGGCGACTCGTTTGCGGTCACCAAGTCAGCGCCGGGACGATTGGCCATGGATAGCCTGAAGGTCCGCTCGGCGGTGCAGCGTGCCAGAGCAGAGGCACTCGCCACGGCGCGGACCTGGGTGGCGACCCAGCCGACCACGGTTCGGGCGCACGGCGCCATGGTGAATGCCTACGTGTCGGCCGGCAACTATTCCGCCGCGCTGGCCGAAGTAGAGCGATTCCGCTTGGCGACAACCCTGCATCCCGAGCTGCCATTCGTTGAGGCGCGCGTCCGCTTCGCCTCGGGAGACATCGACCGGGCTGCGACGCAGCTCCGGAATGCGCTGGATACGGTTTCCTCCAAGGATTTCCGGGTGTATCAGGGCACCCCGACGGTGGTGAGCGATATCGCCGCCGCAGCTAATGTGTTCGCCTATCAGGGCGACCTGACCAACGCGGCCAAGGCGCTGGATCTCGCGGATCAGGTGAGGGTGGAGGTCATCGCTCACCCCGAATGGACCGGCTCGAAGGGTGCAGGCTGGCAGCGAGCCCGGCTCGGCGAGCTCTACGCGGCAGCGGGTGGGCCTGCCTCGGCATTGCGGCAGATCTGGCAGGGCACGGCGGAGGCGGCGCGGATGTCACCCTCCGACCAGCGAAAACACATCGTGCATACCGGAGCCAGTGCCGCTATCGGGCTGTTCACCGGTCTGGCCGCCGATACCACTGCCCTGCACGAGCTCCAGGTTCTCTCTGGGGAACCCGCCGCGAGGGAGGTACGGGCCCTGCTTGCTGTCAGCCGGGGTGATACGGCAGCGGCGCGGCGGACACTGGCGGAGCCGGACTCCACCACGTCCGACAAGTACATGTATCGGGTCCTCACCGAGCCACTGGCAGCCCAGGCGTACTACTTACTGGGCGACTATCAGACCACGGTTCGGGTGTTGGATGGCTATGAGCCTTCCGCCCTGCAAACCGGCTTATTCGACTCGCGCTGGGGCATGCTCGGCCGGGTGAGACTCCTGAGGGGGGCGGCCCTGGAGCGGATGGGTCGGAGGGCCGAAGCGCGGGAGCAATATCGCCAGGTCCTGGCCCATTGGAGGAAAGCCGATCCGGCGCTTTTGCCGTTTGTGCAGCAGGCTGAACGCGGGCTGGCTCGAGTGGGACACGCCGGGTAGCGAGGAGCTACAAGGCACGATAAAGATTGCACTTACATCCGCAGCACCTAGCACCCAGCTCCCCTGCCGCATTATCTTATAGCCACTGGTCGAGCGCGATGATCGCGGGTGCTGAGAGGTATCCGAGGAAAGTCCGAGCTCCACAGGGTAGGCTGCCAGGTAACGCCTGGGCGCCGCAAGGCGACGGAGAGGGCCACAGAAAAGAAACCGCCCCGTGTTCCGACTCGTTCGGATCAGGGGTAAGGGTGAAATGGTGGGGTAAGAGCCCACCGCACCACTGGCAACAGTGGTGGCACGGTAACCCCCAGCCGGAGCAAGGCCAAATAGGCGGCGAGGTGCGACCCGCACCGACACTCCCAACCGAGCGTAAGCGAAGGGCGGGAAAGCCGCGGGTAGGCTGCTAGAGGTGGTCGGCGACGGCCATCCCAGACAGATGATCATCTCTCCTGTCCCACTGCATGCACGGGAACCGGAGAACAGAACTCGGCTTACGGCAAGACCAGCAGCGGCCCTCCGGGAAGTTCCCGGGGGGCTGTTGGTTTCCGGATACAGAGCGAGTTACCTTTTCTGGCTCACACCTGACGGGGATGTAGATGCCGCTTCGTACCGCCGGCCTGTTGACGCTGGCTACCGGGCTCGTGTTCCCTGCCCTGGGAGATGCACCGGCCACAATTAAGTACCGGATCGACCAGTCGCTCACGCAGGAGATGGATGCGACTGCAGCAGGTGGGCCCAAGGAGCGCATAGCCTTCACGACCAGCAGCTTTGTCACCGTCACGCTGGCAGACAGCGCGGGCGGCAAGGTCATCCGCGTGGTCGTGGATTCCGTAAGGGGTGACAGTGCAACCCCGATCCCTCCGCCGGTGCTCGACAGCGCGCGAGGAGCCGAATTTCGGGGGTTCCTTCAGAAATCGGGCAAACCCAGCGGCCTCAAGCCGACCTCGAATGCTACGGCAGCCGTCCAGATCCAGGGCTTACTCAGTGATTTCATTCCCTGGATCAAGGCTGGCTTGAAAGTGGGCGACAGCTGGAGCGACACGACTGCACAAACCAGCGGCACCGGTCCGGATAGCGTGACAGTCCGCCGAGTGAGCGCCTACAGGGCTGCGGCAAACGAAACCAGGGAGTCACGAAAGGCAGTCCGGGTGAACCAGGACTTCAGCTCCTTCATGGCGGGCACGCAGCCCACGCCGAACGGTCCGGCTCGAATCGAAGGCACGGGCAGCGGTAAGGGATCGTACTACGTGGGACCAGACGGGCGTTATCTCGGGGGATCGTGGCAGCAGCAATCGGCACTGAAGATTTCAGGTTCTTTTGCGCCGCAGCCGCTGCCTGTCACCATCGTTCAGAAGACCAAGGTCAGCACCCTCACGTGAACCGGGTCATGAACCTGCCGTCGAGCTGGGCGGTCGCCGTCTGTCTTACCCTGGCGGCGTGCAGCTCGGGGACCGCAGGACCAGCACAGCCCGGTGCCCCCAGCCCGGAGCCGGGCAATCCGCCACCCGGTGCACCCCCCGACGGCGGCGCGTCCGGCATCACCTACCTCCCAGTGCGCGATGCCGGGTACGCTCTGGTCCGGCATGATAGCCTGAGTCTGCAGCTTCCGGGCGGAGCCAATCAGTTACAGCTGATCGATCGGACGGCATATCTTCGGGTTACGCTGGCGCCGGACACCAGCGGCTACATCGCCACAATCGTGCTCGACTCGCTGCAGGCGGCGGTTGGCGGAGTGCCCGCGTCGCCCGACTCCATCATTCCGGCACGGGGGACTCGCTGGACTGCAAGCCTGAAGCCCGACGGTGAGCTGTCCGCCTTGAGGGCCGATCGAACCACCACGCTGGGCGATCAAATCGGCAGCACTCTGCGAACGCTGTTTCCCTCGCTTCCACGGGGTGGCGTGCGGTCGGGCATGGAATGGACCGACACTACCGATGTTCCGATTCGGGCTGACGCCTTCGATGCGACGGAGCATTCATTGACGAAGTATCGCGCGACCGATAGCGATGATGCGCGAGCCCGCCAGGCCATCAAGCTCGAGAGCACCGGCACGTACCAGCGATCGGGCAAGGGAACTCAGTATAACCAGCAGCTCGAGATGACTGCCTCAGGCACCCGCTCGGCGGTGCATTACCTGAATTCCGACGGCACCCTTGCGTCAGCTCGGGGGAGTGACTCGGGAGACATGACGATTACGGTTCCGGCTGTGGGTCAGAGTGTTCCGGTCAAGCAGACCGGTAGCTATACCATTACGTCTCTGCGCCAGCAGAAACGCTAGAAGCCTTCAGAAGACCGAGTTCGGATCCCGACCGAGCTCCTGAACGCTCCGGACCTCTCGGGATTCGGTGCTGCCGGAGTCCTTGGCTTCCGTCCCTTGCTGCCGCAGTCGCTCGATCCGATCCACGGCACCGACTTTGATGCGGCTCAACGTCCCGCTCAGCCGGCGGCGGGCGGCAGTCCCGCTCTCCGGCGTGAGTAGAGCTGTGAGACCGGCTCCAACCAGCAGGCCCGCCACTGCAAGCATCCGTTTTTCCCGTCGAGACTGGGCTCGCTTACGGCCGATGTCGCGCTGCAGCTGCGCGACGGTGCTCGCCGCCTCGCCGCCAAGGTTCCTGAGTCCCTGGCTGACGCGGCGCCGGGTCCTGCTTCCTTCATCCGGCGCCAGCAGGAGGGCGGTGCCGGCGCCAAGCACTGCCGCGATCACGGCTAAGGCCACGAAGCCTCCGCGACCAGTGTCGGCGTCTCCATTCAGGGCCGGCTGATTGTAGCTCTCCTCGGGCATAGCCATCTCCTAGTCCACCAACCGCAGTGGCATGACGAGGGCCAGGTAACTCGCCGGGTCGTCCCAGCCCACCGGCTCGCAGGTGGCGGCGCGCTCGGGCGCCTTGAAAGTCATACGCACTTCGTCAGTCGGAATGTATTTGAGAATCTCGAGCAGGTACGCCGCATTGAAGCCGATCTCCAGCGGATCGCCCTCATAGCTGACATTGAGCTCTTCCTGCGCCTCCCCCAAATCGGGCGTTTGCACCGACAATTTGCAGGATCCGTTGGCAAAGCCCATTCGAATCCGGTGGGTTTGATCGCTGGCAACGATGCTCATCCGGCGTAGGGCCGCCGTCAAGGCCGACCGGTCCGCCGTGGCGACTTTGTCATTTTCCCGGGGGATGACCTGCTCGTAATTGGGGTAGGGTCCTTCGATCAGTCTGGTAAAGATCTGGGTGGAGCTGGAGCGGAAGCCGAGGTGGTTCTCGCTTCGGGCAATTTCCACGATCTCATCGGTTCCGAACAGTCGGCGGATCTGCTCCAGGGCCTTGGGCGGCACGATCAGATCCGCCTGCGAGGCTCCCTGGCGCTCCGGGGTCGGCACGTCCATCCGGGCCAGCCGATGCCCGTTGGTTGCCACCATGCGCATCCGCTCGGGGCGGAGCTCCCAGAGCACTCCGTTCAAGATTGGCCGGCTTTCCTCGGTGCTTGCGGCGAAGGCGACGTGGCCGATCAGCTTCTGCAGCTCATTCGAAGATATCCGCCAGCCGCCATCGAACTTGACGCTGGGAAAGGCGGGGAATTCCTCGCGAGGAAGCCCGAGCAGACGAAAGCGCGACCGGCCGCATTCGATGGTGACCCGCTGTTCGCCCGAAGCGCTGAGTCGGATGGCCGCGCTGGGCAGCTCTCGCACGATCTCGACCAGCTTGCGTGCCGGCAAGGTAATGGCGCCTTCCTCATCCACCGATGCCGAGACCGTGGTACTGACGGAGATGTCGAGGTCGGTGCCCGAGAGACGAATTCCATCCTTCGTCGCCTCCAGAAGAATGTTCGACAGGATCGGCAGAGTCGTCTTGGCAGGAACGCTGGCAGCTACCGCGACGAGTCCTTCCTGCAGCTGCTCCCGCGTGATCGTGAGCTTCATGCCTCTCCTCGGAACGCTATGATCAGATACTACTCTTCTATTTAAATAACTTAGTAGCCGTAGTAGAGACTCTGGAAATGTGGAGCGGTGTTTTAACCAGACCAGCCATCCTCACTTAGGCCTGCCGGACCCTGTCGACACCGTGTGTGCCATGGGGACGACCTCTCACATTTTCTGCATCTCTCCACGCCTTTCCAGACTCCCCACAGTGATCTGGACGAGGCGGGGATTATTCTGCGGACAACTCCTGACGCGCGTGCTCCACCCGCTCGCGAAACCCGCGATCCCGTGACATTTGGCGGCTCACTTTATCGACGCTGTGGATCACCGTCGAGTGATCGCGTCCGCCGAACGCCTGGCCGATCTCGACGAGCTGCATCTCCAGAAGCTCACGTGCGAGATACATCGCGATCTGACGGGGAACGGTGAGCGTCTTGATTCGAGCCTTGGACCGAAGGCCTTCGGGCGTGACCCCCCAGCGACGGGCCACGACTTCCTGGACCTTGTTAATCGAGGGCATGGCCCGCGGCGCAGCAAGCCCATCTTCGCCCGGCCGGATCTTGTCCGACAACGCCTCCCGCGCCAGCTCGATCGAGACCTCCTTGTGCTTCAAGGAGGCGAACAGCAATAACTTGATGATGCACCCCTCGAGCTCCCGGACGTTCGATCGGACGTGTTCGGCAATAAAGCGAAGCACGTCGTCCGGAATGGTGAGCTCCAGATGGTCTTGCTCCTGCTTCTTTCTCAGAATAGCGATACGGTGCTCCAAGTCGGGCTGGCCGATGTCGGCCACCATGCCCCATTCGAAGCGACTGACCAGCCGGGCCTCGAGGCCGGGCAGTTCCTTTGGAGGACGGTCCGAGGTCAGCACGATCTGCTTGTTCCCCTCATACAGCGCGTTGAAGGTATGGAAGAACTCTTCCTGGGTCATCTCCTTGCCTTCCAGGAAATGCACGTCGTCGACTAGGAAGAGATCCACGTCCATGCGATAGCGCCGCCGGAACTCGGGCATGGTCCGGCTGTGGATGCTCTCGATGACCTCGTTAATGAACTGCTCCGCCCCGACATACAGCACCCGGGTGTCAGGATGCCGCTCCACGACCGTGTGGGCGATGGCCTGCATCAAGTGGGTCTTGCCCAGACCCGTTGCGCCGTAGATGAAGAGCGGATTGTAGGTCTTGCCCGGCGACTCGGCCGCGGCATGCGCGGCCGCTGCCGCCAGCTCGTTCGACTTGCCGATGACAAAAGTGTCGAAGGTGTACCGCTCGTTGAGCGGCTGAGTGCTGGGGTTGAGCTGCGCATTGGCTGCGGCCGGTGACGACGGAGCGACGAAAAAGTCCATCTGCGGGCGCTTCTGTCGGTCTTCGTTCACCCGGAACACGACCGATGTCGGCTGGCCCAGCAGTGGCTCGGCCAGACGGGACAGAATGGTGGAGTGCTTGGTCTCGTTCCATTCCACGGCGAACTGGTCGGGTGCGCCGATGATCAGCCGCCCTTCGTCCAGGGCGATGGCCTCGGTGGGCTCGAGCCACGTACGGATCGTGTGGTCGGGAAGTTCACGATGGGCTTCGTCGAGAATGCGCTTCCAAGCGTCTTTAGCGGACAGCTGCATCGGTACTCGAAAACGGAAGGGATTTTTTCCAGGGCGAGAGATGTTACGGGCGAGGTATGGAAATGTCAATCGGGGCTTGACAGAAAAAAATTTCGTCGGACACGGAGGAGGCGAGGAGCATGGAGCAAACGTAAATGACGCACATTTTTTCCCACTGTTCTCAACGTTTTCAACGTTCTCCACTGCTTTGTGATGATCCAGTCGGCTCCGGCTTGGCGGCTCTCCGCCTCGTGCAGGCGGTTTGCCTTGACCCCATCGCACCAGTGCGAGTAAGTTCCACGGCTCATTTTGGAGGACCACTCGAATGAAGCCGTCGTATCGGCCGCGAAACAAGCGCCGGATCAACAAGCACGGATTTCGCGCCCGGATGGCAACCCGGTGGGGCCGGGCAGTGCTGTCACGCAGACGGAAAAAGGGCCGGAAGCGCCTGACCGTCTCGCTCCCCTCGAAACACGGGGGCTCCTGACGGCAGAGGCGCGCCTGCCGCGAGCTCATCGGCTCGCGCGGGCGTCCGACATCCGCCGCTGCCTCACTCAGGGCCGGCGCCGCCGACTCGAGCACGTGGACATGATCTGGATCGACAATCAAACGGGCCAACCACGGATGGGACTCATCGTCCCGAAGTTTCAGACGTCCGCGGTGGCCCGGAATCGTTTACGCCGCCGCCTGCGAGAGATCTGGAGGCGGGATATTCAGATGCACCAGCCGGCCGGCGATCTCGTGATTCGGACCCGACGCGAGGCGTACCAGGCCAGCTTCGAACAACTCCGATCCGAGCTGCTGGCCTGGCGCGACGCCGTGCTCGCGCGCGGGTGAAGCATGGGACAGCTACTGCTGGTTCCCCGGCGGCTGGCCGGAGCGTTGATCCGCGGCTATCAGCTCATCGTATCACCGGTCTTGCCGCCGAGCTGCCGGTTTACTCCCTCATGCTCCCAGTACGCGCTGGAGGCTGTCACCCGACACGGTGCCCTGAGAGGCAGCTGGCTCGCCGCTCGTCGACTCGCCCGTTGTCACCCGTTCCATCCGGGTGGCTTCGACCCCGTTCCTTGAACTCGGTGAACTGATCCATGGACCGCCGTACCATCGGGGCGATTCTGCTGATGATGGCCATCGCGGTGGCGCCGGCAATTTTCTTGAAGAAACCGCCGCCACGATCGAGCGGGCCGGCAACGTCTCAAAGCCGCGCCGCAGACAGCCTGGCACGACTTCCGGCCGGGGACAGCCTGGGCACCAGGCCGGCGACTCCAGCGGGAAGGACTGATTCGGCGGCACGGACCGGGACAGATAGCACCAGCGTCCCGGGTCCGGGCCTGGCCGGGATCTCTACCCCGAATACCGTTCGCGTCACCTCTCCGTTGTACACCTACGGTGTCAGCACTCGCGGAGCACGTCTGATCCAGGCGACTCTCCCGCGTTACCGCTCAATGGCGCCGACGGACCAGGGCCGGACAGCTCAAATTCTGCCAGATGACAGCCGCCTGCTCGGACTCACCCTGGTGGTGGGCCAGGACACCGTACGGCTTGATGATTGGACCTTCACGGCCTCGGCCGAGAGTCTTGCGGTCACGAAGCCCACTCCCCTGCACCTCCGGTCCACTCGCGATGGCATCGACGTGGACCTGACCTACACCTTCCGGCCCGACGACTATCGGATCGATGTCAGCGGCCGGGCAACCGGCGTCGGCCCCAATGGAGGTCTGCTGGTCATAGGCTTGGGTCCTACGATTTCGAACACCGAAGCCGATTCCACCGAAAATCACCGAGCTCTCGCCCTGGTCACCAAGCACGATGATACCGAACGGCTGGACTTCGGTGGACTCAAGCCAGGCGAGCCCAAGACGGTGAGCGGACCGCTCGAATGGGCGGCGGTGAAATCGAAGTACTTCGTCACCGGCGTGTTAGCCTACGACAGCACCGGCGGAATCATCAGCGGGGTCCGGGCGGCCGCCGAGCCTGCAACCGGCAAGCATTCTACCCGGGCCGATATACGGCTCAGCCTGCCGCTGCCCCCGAGCGGGAACTTCAGCTACACCGTCTACGCCGGTCCCATGGAGTACGATCGGCTGAGCCGACTGGGACACGGCTTTAACGATGTAAACCCCTATGGGTGGCCCGGCTTCAGGACCGTAATCCGTCCCCTGGCTGCCGGTGTCCGCTGGCTCCTGGTCTGGATGCACGAGCACCTGCACCTGGCCTACGGCCTGGTGCTGATCTTCTTCGGAGTTCTGGTCCGGCTGCTGCTCTGGCCGCTGAATCAGAAGGCCATGCGAGCCAACATGCAGCTCCAGTCGGTTCAGCCGCTGATGAAGGAGATTCAGGAGAAGCACAAGAACGATCCCCAGAAAGTTCAGCAGGAGATGTTCAAGCTGTACAAGGAACATGGGGTTAACCCGCTGGGCGGCTGCTGGCCCATGCTGCTGCCCATGCCGGTGCTGTTCGCCTTGTTCTTCGTGTTCCAGAATACCATCGAGCTCCGGGGCGCATCATTCCTCTGGCTTCCCGACCTTTCCCGGCCCGATCCACTGTACATCATTCCTGTCCTCATGGGGCTTTCGATGTTCGGCCTCAGTAAGGTGGGGCAGATGGGAATGGAGCCGAATCCCCAGATGAAGATGATGCTGTATGTCATGCCGGCTATGATGACGTTTCTGTTCCTGAACTTTGCCTCGGGCCTGAACCTCTACTACGCGGTCAGCAACATCGCCAGCATTCCCCAGCAATGGCTGCTGGCCCGGGAACGGCAGAAGCGCACCGCCCGGACCATCGTCGAGGTCAAGACGCGCACTCAGGACAGCCCCAGGCGAGCAAAGCGAAAAGCCTGAGCCGCGACCGTCTCTCTCCTGGAATGGGCTAGCCACGCCGCTGCTACACCCCCATTAGTTCCCTATGCTCTCCGATCCGATCGCCGCTCTGGCCACGCCGCCGGGCCGGTCTGCCCTGGCTGTCCTTCGCGTCAGCGGGGCGGGGGCGTTCACGGTGGCGGAACAGGTCATTCGGGGGTTTTCGCTGAATCCGCCCCGGCGGGCCACGCTGGCGGACTTCCATGATGCAGACGGGCAGCTCATCGACCGTGGTATCTATGTGGCGTACCCGGGGCCTCACAGTTACACCGGTGAGGATCTGGTAGAACTCTCCTGCCATGGGGGCCTGGTGGTCCCCAGCCGCCTCCTTGGTGCGCTCACCACGGCGGGGGCCAGACCGGCTGCACCGGGCGAATTCACCCGCCGGGCGGTGCTGAACGGGAAGCTGGACCTCGTCCAGGCCGAAGCCGTCGGAGATCTCATCGATTCAACGGCGCCGGTCCAGGCCGCGGCTGCCCTGCGCCAGCTCGAGGGCGGTCTTTCCCGGCGGCTGGACCAGCTCCGCGAGTCGCTGGTGAACGTTCAGGCACTCCTCAGCTACGACATCGACTTTCCCGAGGAGGACGACGGGCCGGTTTCACCCGCCCGCATCGCCGCAGAGATTGATGCGGTATCGGCGCAGATTCGCCGGCTGGTAGCGACGGCACCATCTGCTGAACGGCTCCGGGAAGGCGCATTGCTGGTGTTTGCGGGAAGGCCGAATGCTGGCAAGTCGTCGCTGTTCAATGCCCTCCTCGGCTCGGAGCGGGCACTGGTGACCGAGGTGCCGGGTACCACCCGTGACGCGATCGAGGCCCACACGGATTTCCTCGGCTGGCCGGTCCGGCTGGCCGACACGGCCGGACTGTGGGACGCTCCAGAGCACATCGACCGCCTGGGTGTGCAAGTCAGCCAGCGGTATGTGTCATCCGCCGATCTTGTCCTGCTCTGCGTAGAAGCCGGGCGTGCCCTGGGGGAGGACGAGGCTGCCATAGCCGGAGAACGTCCCGCGCTGTTGGTTCGGACCAAGGCCGACCTGACGACGGCGCCGGGGGACGGTCTTCCGGTCTCTGCTCTGACCGGCCAGGGGCTGGGCCTCCTGCGCCAGGAGGCTGCCGGGCGGGTGTTTGCGGACCGGATTGCACTGGCCGATCTGGAGCCCGGACTCTCGAGGGAGCGGCATCGGGTCGCGCTCAGCCGAGCCCTGACCGCCCTTGCGGACTCGGCATCGCACCTGGGCCGGCATGGCGATGCCGTCCTGGCTGCGCATCACGTGCGCGAGGCTACGAGCGCACTGGATGAGTTGCTGGGAGCTGTCGATGTGGAGGAGGTGCTGGATCGGGTGTTCGGGAGCTTCTGCGTAGGGAAGTGAGCTTCGGCTCTCAGGCTGTTTGTATTCCTCTTGCCAGGTCTTCGGCTGCCTGAAAGTCCTGCGCAGGGGCGCGCAACGCGTCGGCCAGTCCGCGCTCAGCCACCAATGCCTCGGTCATTCGATAGCCCAGGTAATACCCCGAGCGTTCCGGGATCACTCGGCCGCTTACCAGGCGGGCGGACGGGCTCATCCCACCGGAGAGATATCGTAGCCGGAGTCCCAGGCCGCTTCGATCGAGATCGGGCTCGACCGCTCGGCGTAAGAACGATTCCATCTCCCGAAGTCGGTGATACTGGCGGCGGGGATACCCGAAGTAATCGGCCGCGTCGAATCCTGGAGCCAACGCCTGGGCTGCGTGTACCGCGAGGCCTTCGTTGATCAGCAGCTCGCGAAGGCTGGCGCGGCTCCCGGTCGCCCAGTAGTCGTAGTATCCGCCGCTCTCGGCCACCAGGCGGCGCATGTCGCTGGCGCTGGTGGGGGAGGTATACCGGACGCTATGGGCCAGCTCGTGCCCAATCCAGAGGGGGATCAGATCGGGCGGCAACCCCATCCCGTAGGTCTCCGGATTCACCCGCCCGGTAAAGTGCTCCAGGCAGATGAACGCCACCCCACGACCTCCGACCACCAGCTCGCCGGCGTTGGCTCCGCCCAGCCCCACCATCAGGTAGGTATCGGTAGGCCGATCGATGCGAAGCAGCTCTTCGGCTCGCTCGATCGCCTCTTCGGCGAGTTGCACCAGATCCGTTGTGGCAGCTAGGCCGTAAAGGTCGCTCCGATTGGCCTTGAGAGCGCTGGTGACGATGGTGCTGGCGTGGGGGGTGTCCGGGTCGAGAACGTAGTTTCGCCAATAGGCGTCGAGGATGGGACGATGACTTTCACGATACTGACGATACGCCGCCTCCCGGTCTGGTGCCTCGAGCACCGCGAAGAAGTCGGGCAGGAGATTGATCAGCACGCGAGACGATACGAAGTCACGGGCTGAGATGCAAGAGAGCGGAGCTTACTCGAGGGGACGGGTTTTCTTTTGCTTGGCGACCTCGTCCAGGAAGCGGCGCTCGGCCGCCGTCAGGCTGGAGATCCCCTTCTCGCTGATTTTGTCGAGCACCCGGTCGACTTCCGCGGCCACCGGATCGGAATCCACCCGACGCCGGGTCCGCATGGGAGTGATCGGAGTCCTTCGCTCCGGCTCGGACGAGCCGGACTGCACCATGACCACGCGTTCGACGGTCCGGGCCGGTTGAGCCGGGGCTCGACGGGAGAGGGACTGGACCCGGAAGAAGAGGTACCCGAACAGTGCGCCACCCACGTGGGCGATGTGGGCGATGCCGTCGTTGGGCCAGAGTTGCGACCCGATCACATCCAGCGCCACCAGGCCAATCACGAGCGTGCGGGCCTTGATCGGCACCGGAATTGGAAAAACGATCAGCTCGGCATCGGGCCAGAACATGGCGAACGCCACCGCCACGCCCAACACCGCCCCTGACGCTCCCACAAAAGGTCCCACTGGGAGCAGCCCGGCTAGCAGGAGCGAGAAGACCGCCGCCCCCACGCCGCAGAAAAGGTAGTACGCCAGGAAGCTGCGGCTGCCCATCCGACTCTCGACCGCGGTACCGAATACGAACAGCATCAGCATGTTAGCCAGCAGGTGGAGCAGGCCACCATGCACGAACATGTAGCTGAGGAATGTCCAAGGACGGGTAAACGCCGTCGAAGGCGAGAACTGCAGGAGGCGATAGACGTCTTGTGAGGTAAAAAGCGTCATGAGCAGGAGCAGCACCACCGCGTTCGCGATGATGAAGCGGCCCACCCATGGTGTGATCCGGTACGAGGGAGATGATTTCATCAGAAAAATGCCCTTACAGCTAACCCGCGGAGGCTACGAGAGATCTTCGGTCCGGCCGCGCCGAGCCACTCGACAGATCTGTTCGCACAGCTCGGGGAAATCCATTCCAGAAGCCCGGGCCGCCTGAGGTAGGAGGCTGGTGGCCGTCATGCCGGGCAACGTGTTCACCTCTAAACAGAAGAGTTCATTGCCCGGTGTCAAGCGAAAATCGACTCTGGAATAGCCGCCGAGCTTGAGAGCTTCATGCGCGAGGAGGCTCAGGCGGCTACACTCGGCCGCGACCACCTCGGGAAGGTCGGCCGGGAAGATCTCCTGGGACATCCCGGGAGTGTATTTGCATTCATAATCGAAAATCTCGTGCCGCGGAATGATTTCCCCCACCGGGAGCGCGCGTCCCGCAAGGACCCCAACCGTGAGCTCGCGCCCCGGAATGAACTGTTCGACCATGACCTCATCGTCGTACTGTCGGGCCAACGCAACGGCTGGATCGTACTCCCGGGCCGACTTGACCACCGTCAGACCCACGGTGGAGCCCTGTTTGGAGGGTTTGACCACGACTGGCCATCCAAAATTACGCTCCACCTGACTTTGCGATGCGGGGGCCATCACCCAGGCTGCGGTCGGCACCCCTGCGGCCTCGAAGAGTCGCTTGGATATGTCCTTGTCCATGGCCATGGCGCTGCCCAGCCGGCCACTGCCGGTGTAGGGCACCCCAACCATCTCGAGCAGGGTCTGGATGGTCCCGTCTTCGCCGCGCCCGCCGTGAAGTGCAAGGAACAGCACGTCGGCATCCCGGACCACCGCAAGGTTTGCCAGCCCGGAGAGGAGGAGCCCGCGCTCGAGAGCCTGGAGCTGAGCAATAGAAGGCGGCTCGGTACCCACTGTCCCGGAGAGCAGCGCGACTTCGTCGGTCTCCGGGATGTAGCCCCGCGCGGTGTCTACCACGGCCACTTCGTGACCTCGGGCCCGAAGTGCAGCGACGACCTGAACGGCTGACGCTATTGCTACGTCACGCTCTGCTGAAGTTCCGCCGGTCAATACCGTTACCCGCATTTAGATCCAGGAGGAAAGCGTCAACGGTAAACAGTGAACGGTGAAGTAGGGAGGCTCCGGGGATTCCCCGGTTCGCCGTTGACCGTTCACGCCTTGTTACCGGGTCCCGATCAGCTGCTGAAGCACGTCATACCGGCTGACGATGCCGATCAATTCTCCATTCTTGCGGACCAGGGCGGCTGGGCTCTCGCGCGTCAGCATGGCCCCCAGTCGGTCGGTCGCGAACGTGGCGTCCACTTCAGGAAAGGGAGAGTCCATCACCTCCCGAACCGGGCGGTCGAGCAAAGTGGGCTGAGCCAGCGCCTTGGTCATGAGCGTCGCTTCCACCAGTCCGCCGACCGATCGACCATCTTCCACCACCGGAATCTGGCTCACTCCCCAGGTGCTCATCAGATTCAGCGCCTGGCGCACGGCGGCGGCGGGTGCCACGCTGACCAAAGGCGGCGCGGTGGGGTGGCGTCGCTCGAGCAGGTCTTCGACCGTCGTTCTGGGGGCTTCCAACATCTGATTTTCCTGCATCCACTCGTCATTAAACACTTTAGAGAGATAACGCTCGCCGGTGTCACACAGAATCGTCACGATCATCGCTGCAGGATCATCGAGCTCGCGGGCCAGCTCGACGGCGAGCGCCACGTTGAGGCCGCTGGACCCCCCGGTGAGAATTCCTTCCTCTCGCGCCAGGCGGCGAGCCATTACCAGCGAGGTCCGGTCCGACACCTGGCGGAACTCATCGATCCAATCGAACCAGATGGTCGTGGGAATCTTGTCTCCACCGATGCCCTCGACCTTGTAGGGGTGGCCGGCACCGAGCGAGCGAGTCTGGTGATAGTGGGTATACAGCGAGCCAACCGGATCGCCCGCGATGATCCGGACCTGTGGGTTCTTCTCTTTCAGATACTTCCCCGCCCCAGAGACGGTTCCACCGGTACCTGCCCCGGCCACCAAATGGGTGACTTTGCCTTGGGTCTGCTCCCAGATCTCCGGACCCATGGTGGCGTAGTGGGCTTCGGGGTTGATGGCGTTATAAAACTGGTTGGCCAGTACAGCGCCGGGTGTTTCCTTGACGATCTGCTTGGCCTTCATCACGTAGTTATCCGGGTGATCGGGCGGCACCGCCGTAGGGGTAATCACCACTTCTGCGCCGAAAGCCTTCAGCAGGCGCACCTTTTCCTGGGACATCTTGTCCGGCATGGTGAAGACACAGCGGTATCCCTTGAGCGCCGCCGCAATGGCCAGGCCAACCCCGGTATTTCCGCTGGTTCCTTCGACCACGGTGCCGCCTGGCCGTAGCTCGCCCTTGCGCTCCGCATCCTCGATGATCGCCAGACCGATCCGGTCTTTGACCGATCCCCCAGGATTGACGTACTCGGCTTTGCCATAAATCGGGGTGCGCAGCCCGCCTCCAATTCGAGCCAAGCGGATAAGAGGGGTCCAGCCTACCGTGTCCAGAACCGAGTCATAGGGCCGAAGGTGCTGCGGCGTTCTCACGGAGCTGCGACCTTAGTACGGGGGCCCCGGAACTGCACCGGCTGAAGGAATGGCGCTGCCACCGGCTGACCCTGGTGGAGGGCTGGCGAGAACTGCAGCTCGGGTGAGCCCGCCAGCGCGGCTGAATCGAGAGCGGGGTAGCCGCTGGACTCGGCAATGCGGGTGGAGTCCGGAATGACTCGCCCGGCTGAGTCCACATACAGCCGAAGGAGAACCCTGCCCTCAATGCCCTGCGCCAGCAGCGCTGGCGGATAGCGCACGGGCGACACCGGATTGATCGGCACTGGAGGCTCCTCGGGTGGAACGGCTGGTGCAGCGTCAGCGTGGTCGACCAGCTTCATGGTCCCGTCATCCTCGTGATCACAAGCCAGCAGGCCTGCTGCAAGCACGCAGGGAAATGACAGAAGGGTCGACCAGGCTCGGCCGCGAATCACTGGCGTTCTCCGGCCCGACGCTTGAAATCCGCGAGACGGTTGAGCGCTTCGAGTGGGGTCAGGGCGTTCACGTCCAGCGACTTCAGCTCTTCCATCATGGGGTCCGTTCTGGGCGGCTCGCTGAAAAGCCCGAGCTGACCCGGATCGCGTGAGGCCTCAGGGGGCTGACCGGGAACCATGCGGTGCTCACCCTCCAGAGTGGCGAGGATCTCGCGTGCGCGTGCCACAACCTGAGCCGGAAGCCCGGCCAACTGCCCCACATGGATCCCGTACGACCGGTTCGTGCCTCCGGGCTCCAAGCGATGCAAGAATACGACCGTATCCCCTGCTTCTCGGACTGCAACGTTGTAGTTCCGCGCGTGTTGCAGTCGTTCGGGCAGCTGCATCAACTCATGATAATGGGTGGCAAACATCGTCTTGCAGCCCACCCGGTCGTGCAGGTGTTCGGTTACCGCCCAGGCAATCGCGACGCCGTCGTAGGTGGACGTACCACGACCGATTTCATCCAGCAGCACGAGACTGCGCGCTGTCGCATTATGCAGGATCGCGCTGGTCTCACTCATCTCGACCATGAATGTGGACTGTCCCTCGGCCAGGTTGTCACTCGCTCCGACCCGGGTAAACAGCCGATCGATGACTCCGATGGCTGCATCGACGGCGGGGACGAATGACCCCATTTGGGCCAGCACCACACACAGCCCGATCTGCCGCAGAATGGTCGACTTGCCGGCCATGTTGGGGCCCGTGACCAAAGCCACCCGCTCGGCCTCGGTGAATCGACTGTCGTTGGGGATGAAGGACTCGCGCGGCATCATCCGTTCGAGTACCGGATGCCGGCATTGGCGGAGCACCAGGTCGAACTGGTGGTGCACGAGAGGCCGGACATACTGATTGCCGGTAGCCCGCTCGGCCAGACCAGCCCAGACATCCAGTCTTGCGATTACCTGGGCCGTCTGCTGAACTCGGGAGATGGCCCGGCCAACTACCGCCCTCAAGGCCGCGAACAGCTCGGCTTCCCGAGTCGCGATCCGCTCTTCGGCGCCCAACACCCTCGCCTCGTACTCCTTGAGCTCGGGTGTGACGTACCGCTCGGCAGTGGCCAACGTCTGCCGTCGCTCGTAGTCGGAAGGAATTCGGGCAGCGTGAGTATGGGTAACTTCGAGATAATATCCAAAGACCTTATTGAACCCGACCTTGAGGGACGCAATTCCGGTCCGCTCGCGCTCGCGTTGCTGCAGGGCGGCAATGTACTGCCGACCACCGTCGCGAAGATTTCGGAGCTGGTCGAGCTCGCTGTCATACCCGGGGCGGATAATCTCACCGTCGGTCGTGGTAATCGGGAGCCGCTCGGACAGCGCCTCGAGTTCCGTGCTCAGGTCGGCCAGCAAATCCAGCTGGTCTCCAGCTTCGGCCAACGCCCCGCTTCGACGACCGTCGGGCAATGCCGATCCCGCCAGCTCGGTGAGCGCGCCGGCTACATCGGGGAGCCGCTGAAAGGAGTCGCGGAGGCCGCCCATCTCCCGGGGTGTAGCGCGCGCTGACGCCGCACGCCCGGCCAGACGCTCGAGATCACGAATTCCTTCCAACGCCTCGCGAAGCCGGGCTCGGCCCCGGCCGTCACGTACCATGACATCCACCGCATCGAGCCGACGCTCGATTTCGGCGGGCTCCCGCAGAGGCGACAGCACCCATTGGCGGAGGAGCCGGGCTCCCATGGCCGTCAGAGTGGCATCAATGGTTTCGAGCAGGGTACAGCCCCGCGCCCCGGGCCGGAGCGGCTCGACCAGCTCCAGGTTTCGCCGGGTCATCGGATCGAGCCAGAGGAAGTGCCGGCTTCGCCGCAGGATCGGACGTGAGAGGTGAGGAAGGCCGGCAGGCTGCAGCTCGATCAGATACCGGAGGAGGGCGCCGGCGGCGCCGATGGCGAGGTCGTCTTCCGGTCCCACTCCCAGGCCGTCGAGCGAGGCGAGGCTGAACCGTCGGGCCAGATCGTCTCGGGCCAGAGCATGATCGAACTCCCAGGGCTCCCGCTGGGTGGTGAGGGGCGGAGAGGTTGAGAAGCGGGGAAGCAGGGAGGTGACGCCGGCCGCAATCACGATCTCGGCCGGAGCGAAGCGGGAGAGCGCCTCGTCGAGCTCCGATGGGGCGATGCTCTCCAAGATGAACTCGCCGGTACTCAGATCGATGGCGGCAAGCCCCAGGTCCTCGCGATCCTGACTTGCCCCGTCGCGGCGCTGTACCGCCAGAATCCAGTTGTTCCGCGAACCGGCAACCCATCCGTCCTGCAGCAGGGCGCCGGGCGTGACCGTCTCGACCACTTCCCGCCGGACCAGACCGCGGGCCAGCTTAGGATCCTCCACCTGCTCGCAGATGGCAACCCGGT
>Ga0307416_100000295_pt1 | contig 26079 bp, 20 predicted proteins | sample DK1Cmetagenome_2_FD_203821 | JGI IMG/M metagenome (GOLD analysis project Ga0307416, IMG submission 203821) | Maize rhizosphere microbial communities from greenhouse at UC Davis, California, United States - DK15-C-3 | ecosystem: Host-associated > Plants > Roots > Rhizosphere > Soil | place...
CAGCACCTGGCGGACGTGGCTACGCCTGGAGGACGAGGCCGAGGCCTTCCGCCGGTACTGCGCGCTTCGGGAGCAGGAGCGCGAGTTCCTGCCCGGCATTTCGCCGAGCAGCCCGGCGGGTCCCACAGTGCCGGCCGTGGAAGCCGCGCAGGTGGCGCGGGTCGGCAGTTGAGCGGAAGCGCGCGCCGAGCGGAAGTCACGAGCGTGGGCCGATAGGTCGGCGGCGGATGCCCGCCGTCCGATCGGCGCGGCGGCCGGGCTGCGTGGAGCGCCGGCCCCCGCGCCCCGCTCAAACCACGAGCACCACCACCCCGGACGCCGCGAGCGCCACCGACCAGACGGTGTCGGTGTCGATCCACGCGCGGCGCAGGAAGCCCACACCCGACAGCCGGAATGCCAGCAGCGCAGTGGCGGCCATGGCGAGCAGCATGGCCGTGGTGTGGACGGCGAGCACGGCGACACCATCCGCCGCCACACCACCGCCTGCGACCCCGCGGTGCGCGTGGGCGGCGCGGCCGCTCGGTGCGAGAAGTACGGGGAGGAGCATGAGCCCCGCACCGTGCGACGAGGCCATCACGAACGACCAGGCGAACAACCCGCCGGTCCCCAGTCGCATCCCCGCGCGCCGCGGGTGCACGCGGCGCCCGAACAGCAGCGCCGCGTAGCCGAGGAGTAGCGCTGCGCCGGCGTAGCGGAGCGCCCCGGGAGGCAGGAACTGCTCCGCGCCGCTCGCGAGAGCGACGACCACCGCCACCGACGCGGCATGGCCTAGCACGATCGGTGGCAGCGCCTGCACCACGGCGCTCGCGCGCCGCTCCTGCAGTCCGAGCGCCGTGGCGAAGAGCCACCCCATCGCCGGGTTCAGGCCGTGGTAGGTACCGAGCAGCGCGGCGAGCGTCCAGCTCATGGCCGCCTCACGGGAAGCAGAAGGAATCCGAGGAGGCGTCGCCACCCTGGAGCCGCACCTGGTGCGGCCGCATGTGGCCGAAGTCCAGGAAGAAGTCTCGCGCCGGCGTGAGGCCGCCGTCGGGCCCCACGTCCATGTGGGCGAGCCAGCCGTTGATTCCGTCCGGATAGAACTGCGCGTCCCAGGCGAGATAGAGCGAGTTGGTCACGTAGACGCGGCGGCCGTCGCGACTCAGCTCGATCATCTGCGGCCCGCCGCTGAGCGGCACGTCCGGCCGCGCCGGGTGCGCCGCGCGGCGCACGATCCCCCCCAGGTGGACCGACGACACGAGCCGCGGCGCGAACGGATCGGCGACGTCGTACTGGCGCAGCTCGCCCGTCCCCCAGCAGGCGACGTACAGGAACCGGTCGTCTAGGGAGAGCGCGATGTCACTCACCAGCGGCGGCACGGCGCCGAACGCCTGCAGCGCCGGGGGCAAGTCGGCGGCGCCGGCCGGCTCGGCGGCGATCTCGATCACCTTCCTGACCTGCCAGTCCCCATCGCGGTGGTACCAGACCCAGATGGAGCTGGACAGGTCGGCGAGGCTCAGCACGACGTTGACGAAGCCGTAGCGCTTCGTCGGATCGTGCGCCGGCCGCAGCTCGAGCACCATCTGGTTGTCGTCGCCGAGCACGCACGACTTCAGGTGTCGGCGCGCGCGCAGGTCCCAGAAGTGGAGCCGGCGGCCGTACTCCTTCTTCATCAGGAGCTCCGGCTGGACGCCGTTCTCGACCTGGTTCGGCGTGCCCCACTCGCTGGTGACCATCGTGTCCCAGCCGAGGTGCCACCAGAAGTCGTACGCCAGGCGCTGCGGGCCGCGCTCGATCTCCCAAGCGCCTACCGGCTCGAAGGTGTCGTGGTCGAGGACGAAGACCCCGCCCGGTGCGTCGCCCGCGGCGTTGCCGATGGCGCTCACGTAGATGCCGTCCGGCCCGCAGTGCACCGTGTGCGGGCGTGAATAGCCGGTCCGCGCCGCCAGCTCTTCCGGCTCGATCACCTTCGCGACGCGCGGCGACGACGGGTCGGGCTCGGTGTCGAGCACGTAGATCCGCGACGAGCGGAGTCCGGGGGCCACGAGGTAGCGCCGGCGGACGTGCGGGTGTGGGGCGTAGGGACAGAGCGCCGCGCTGCAGGCGTTCCAGCCAAAGTGGTGCAACTCGTCGCCGGCGTAGGGCAGGTCGAGCCGGCCGATGGGCTGGCCGAACTTCCTCGACTTCCGATCGCAGTCCACCACGGCGATGGCATCGGGGCGACCGTCGTGCGGTGTGGGGTTGACGAGCGCGACGTACGCCATCGTCTCCGGCGGCGCCTCGCGCGCGGCCCGAGGCGAGGGGTAGAAGGTGGGATCGGGCAGCAGATGTCGCGTCGCGTCACCGAGCAATGTGGCCATGCGAGTCTCCCGGGCCGTCGCGGCCCTCAGGGTTGCTGGAACACCAGGTTCGGCTGCCCGCTCGGCAGCTTCTCGGGGATCAGTCGCCGCAGCCGCTCGGGCCGGGCGGCGGGATCGAGCAAGCCATTCCGGATGAAGTCGACGAGCGATGCGAACTCCTCGTCCGTCAGCTCGACGGGGGTGCGCAGCAAGGGGTCCAGCCGTTCCAGCACGGGGTGTATCGGACCGGTGGGTCCCTGCAGGTCCGGCGGCAGCCGGGCCGTGCTGAACGTCGCGGCGCCGCCCACGGCGTTCAGGTGGTAGCGGATGGCGTCCTCGAGCCGCACGAACGCGCCGTTGTGCATGAACGCCGGCTGCAGCGCGACGTTGCGGAGCGGCGACGTGCGGAACGCGTAGCGGTCCGCCGGGTCGCCGGTGACCTGCTCCAACCCGAAGTCCTCGTTCGCCCCGGGCCCGTCGAACGTGACGTTGGTGTGCGCAGGCGCCACCTGCGGCACGCCGATCACGTGCTCGCGGAAGTCGCTGAACATCTCGTTCGACCGCCCGGCCACGGCGTGGCACCTGACGCAGCCGGCTTGGCCGAAGAACAGCACCGCCCCCCGCTTCTCCGACGGCGTCAGCGCGTTGCGAACGCCGCGCGCGTAGCGGTCGATGGGAGCGTCCGCGAAGACCAGAGTGAACTCGAACTCGGCGATCGCGCGGGCGAAGTCGTCGAATGCGATGGGTGCGCCGGCCTTCACGTGCGGGAACGCGTGCCCGAAGTGGCGGCGGTAGTTGCCGTTGGCATCGAGGCGTCGCAGGACCTCGGCGCGGATGTCGTCGTTGCCACCCACGAAGTGGAATCCGGCGGCCTCGACTCGCTCGGTCGGGGGGATGAACGCCTGCGCCGTGAGCAGGTGCGGCAGGTAGGAGAGCGTGCGCTCCTCCGGAGCGGGGAACACGAAGCCCTTACTGTTGTCGAACGGATCGCCGGAGGGCGCGTGGAAGCGGGAGTTCCACATGAGCGTCGGGTAGAACGCCGCGTTGAGCACCATCGGCGACCGCCGCTGGTTGCGCGGGCCGCGCCGGCCCGGGCCCACGACGCCGTTGTTGTCAATGCCGATCGCGATCGGCTGCGTGTCGCCGAAGCCGTTGCCCGGGGAATGACAGCCGGCGCACGCATTGTCGTCGTTGAGCCCCTGGATGGGGTCGAACCAGAGCATGCGTCCCAGGTCGGCGAGCTGACGATCGATGCGACGGCCGAGCCGTAGCTCGAGCGTGCTGACGATGCGGCCGGTGAACCCGTGGCGGGTGAGGTATTCGCGCAAGGCGACATCCACATCGTCGGCGACGACCCTGGCCGCCGGGGTCGCCGCGGGGCCGGCGGCGCGCGCCGGATCGAGATCGGCGCAACCGGCGAGCGCTGCAATGCCGAACGACGGCGCGACGAGACCCCGGAGCCTGGTTATCCTATTCATCTTCATCGGTCCAGTCCCTTTTCGGGGATGAGGCAGCTCCGGAGCGCGGTCGGAGTGAGCACGGAACACCCGGCGCCCGTCACGGATCGCAATCCGGAGCCGACCGGTCGGCTACTGCACTCCGCAGGTGATGCGGGGGTTCGATTCCGCGAACAGCCCGTTGGGGTTGTTGCGCCACACCCACACGTGGAGACCGAAGACGCCGAACTCCTCCTCCCGCTGGAACGTGGCGCCCAGGAACTCGGGCGGCTCCGCTCCCGTCCAGAGGGCGTAGGGGACGGCGAGCTCCACGCCCACCAGCTTCGGGCTTCCGTTGTGGCTCGGCTCGTAGAGCAGGGCGTCGGGCGTCGCGGGATCGATGACCCCGTCCGTCAGGCGGCCCATGTGGACGTAGACGACGCCAGCCGGTCCCTCCTCCGGGCGGGTCTCGCACCCGTGCAGGAACACGAACCCGTCCGCGAGGGCGGCGTTCAGGTTGTGATAGCGGGCCGTTGCACGCCGAAGCGTAGCGATCGCAGCGTTCCCTTCCGCCGCCGCCCGTGCCGCAAGGGGCGCGGACGAGGCGAGCTGACGTTTCGGGGCGAGCGGCGTCACGTCCGCGCACGCAGCGAGCAGGGCCGCCGTTGTGGCGTGGGCGAGCGATCGTGCGAGCGAATGCGCGAGCGAGGTGTTCATGAGCGTTCTCCTGGAGTGGAGCGCGGGGCGTCGCGCGTGATGTGCCCTCGGCAGAACGGCGCTACCTGGCCAGGGTGCCGGCTCGCCCGCGCGCGTCATGACGGTGACCAAGCTGCGGGTGCAGCGCGCGCGGCGCGTCGGTGGCGCCGCCTAATTTTCGGACCCGGGCTGCCTACGTTTGCCGCGGGGGGCTGCCGATCGTGCGCGGCGGCGGTCTAGGCGCGAGGTGTGCGCTTGGTGAATTGGACATGCTCGTGTTCACGGCCCTTCCTCCCTGGTCCGGTCCTTGGTCACCTGGCGAGCGCCGCTGGGGAACCGCCCGCACGCCGCCAGCATTCTCCGGCACCCCATGAAGGCGAGAAATCCCGGCGAACTGGCCCACGCCCCGGGGCGGAGGTAGCTTGGGCGGGCAGGCAGGGTGGCGAGGCCGGACTGACCGTCAGAGGTCACGCAGTGGACGAGAAGGAAGACGTGACCCGCCTCCTCGCCGCCATCGCGGGTGGTGACCGGGCGGCGTGGGACGAGCTGTTTCCGCTCGTGTACGAGCGGCTGCGCGGCATCGCGCGCCGCCAGTTGCGCGGCGAGCGTGAGGGGCACACACTCGCCACCACCGACTTGGTGCACGAGGCCTACTTCACGCTGGTCGGCATGGACGGCGTGAGGTGGGTGGATCGTGCGCACTTCCTGGGAGTGGCCGCGCGCGCGATGCGCCGAGTGCTGATCGACTACGCCAGGGCCCGGGCAACGCAGAAGCGGGGCGGGCGACGCGATCGGGCGAGGCTCGAGCTCGACGCGCTGCCGGCGCGCGTGCCCGACGAGCAGATCCTGGCGCTCGACGAGGCGCTGCGCCGCCTCGAGGAGCGCAACGAGCGCTACGGGCGCATCGTCGAGTGCCGGTTCTTCGCGGGAATGAGTATCGAAGAGACCGCGGAGGTGCTGGGTGTCTCGCGGACCACCGTGAAGCGCGACTGGATGGTGGCGCGTGCCTGGCTGCACAGGGAGCTGAGCGATGAGCCGAAGGTCGGCTGAGCGCCGAAGCGAGCTCACCGTTGCGCAGTGGCGCCGGCTCGAGGAGCTGCTGCCGGCGGCCCTTGAGCTCCCGGTGGACGCGAGGGACGCCTACCTGGACCGTGCGTGCGAGGGCGACGCCGCGCTGCGAGCCGAACTCGGCGCGCTCGTCGCGGCGTACGACGCGGCGGGGATCCTGGACCGTCCGATCACTCGGCGGAGCGGCGAGGCGACGGGCGCGTCGGGTGCCGGTTTGGCGCGCGGCGTCGTCGTCGCGCACTACGAGATCCAGGAGCCCCTGGGCCGCGGCGGCATGGGAGTCGTCTACCGCGCGCGGGATCGGCGACTCGGCCGCACCGTCGCCCTCAAATTCCTCCCCCCCGCGCTGAGCGCGGACGCGCGGGCCAAGCGGCGGTTCCTCGCGGAGGCCCGCGCCGCGGCCGCGCTCGACCACCCCAACGTCTGCACGGTCCACGAGATCGGCGAGACGGACGAGGGCCAGCTCTTCATCGCGATGGCGTTCGTCGAGGGCCAGTCCCTGCGCCAGGCGATCGACCGCGGCCCGCTCGCCGTCGCGCAGGCCGTCGATATCGCGCGCCAGATCGCGGCCGCGCTGCAGTGCGCGCACGCCCGCGGTATCGTGCACCGCGACGTGAAGCCGGCCAACGTGATGCTCGCGTCCGACGGCGTCGTGAAGCTCGTCGACTTCGGCGTGGCGAAGCTCGAGGATTCCACGCTGACCGGAGCGGGGGCGACGCCTGGGACGGTGGCCTACATGTCGCCCGAGCAGGTGCGGGGGGAGCAGGTGGACCACCGCACGGACCTCTGGTCGCTAGGCGTGGTCCTCTACGAGATGCTCGCGGGCGCGCGGCCGTTCACCGGTGCGACGGACGCCATGATCTACCGGGCGATCGCCGAGAGCGCGCCGCCGCCGGTCCGCAGCCGGCGCACGGACGTTCCGACGGAGCTGGAGAGCGTGGTCGCGCGGGCGCTGGCGAACGACCGGGAGCGACGCTTCCAGTCGGCGGAGGAGATGCGGGAGGCGCTGCGGCTCGTGCGTGAGGGCGTGCCCCCCGCGGCCCCAGGCCGGAGGCTCTCGCGCCGCGCGCTCGCGTCGATCGTGACGGCGGCGATCCTCGTCGCGGCAGCGGGGACGCTGGCCGGCCTGTCGATGTGGCGCCGCGCCGAGACGCGCTGGGCGGCGGCCTCGCTTCCACGCATCGAGCGGCTTGCGGGCCAGGGGAGGCACGTGGAGGCGTACGCGCTCGCGGAGCGCGCGGAGCGTGCGCTGCCGGGCGACCCCGAGCTGCGGCGGTTGATAGGGGTCATAACCGATCGCGTGACGGTCCTGTCGCAGCCGGCCGGTGCCAGCGTCTGGCTGCGGCGCGTCGCGGAGGACGGATCGCTGGCGCCGGACAGCGTGCCCGCCGGCGCGACCCCCGTCCGCGGCCTCCGCGTGCCGCGCGCCGACTACCGCGTGGACATCAGGAAGGATGGCTTCGTCCCGGTGGCGCGTATCGCGTCGAGCGCGCTGAACCGGGCCGAGGCGTCGCTCGGCGTGTCGCCCGCCGTCACGATCGACGTGCCGCTGCGCGAGTCGGGGAAGGTGCCCGAGGGCATGCTCTTCGTGCCCGGATCCGAATACCGCCTGGTCGGACGCGGGGCGCCCACTCGCGCCTCCGTCACTCTGCCGGACTTCTACATCGACGCGCACGAGGTGACGAACGAGGACTACCGGAAGTTCGTGCACGCCGGCGGCTACGGGGACTCCACCTACTGGCGGCACGCCTTCATCCTCGACGGCCGCACGCTGTCGTGGCGCGAGGCGATGCGGCGGCTCGTGGACCGCACCGGCCTGCCGGGTCCGCGAGGGTGGACGGGGCAGGACTTCGCGCCCGGCCAGGCGCGCCACCCGGTGACCGGCGTGACGTGGTACGAGGCGGCGGCGTACGCCGCGTTCGTCGGCAAGCGGCTGCCGACCATCTTCGAGTGGGAGAAGGCGGCGCGCGACGGGCGCTACACGCACTTCGAGGGGGTCGTGATGCCGTGGGGGCTCGCGGACCTCGCGCGCGGAATCGCGCGCCGCGCCAACTTCGGCGGTAGCGCGCCCGAGGCGGTGGACAGCCACCCTAGCGGGATCAGCCCGTACGGCGCCTACGACATGGCTGGCAACGTCGAGGAGTGGATCGCCAACCCGGCCGGCGAGAAGCGCTTCATCACGGGGGGCTCGTGGGACGATCCCATCTACATCTTCTCCGACTTTCTGCCGGTGTCCGGCTTCCACGCATCTCCCTCGCTCGGCTTCCGCTGCGCGCGTAGCGCGGGGGGCGCGACCGGCAACTCGGGCGGATTCGAGATTCCGGCCGGCGCGGGGACACCCGAGTACCGGCCGGTGGACGAGCGGACCTACCACTCGCTGCTCCGCCACTACGCCTACGACCGCGCGCCGCTCGACGCGCGGGTCGCGGCGCGCGTGACCACGCCGGAGTGGACGCGCGAGACGATCCGGATCGCCGGTCCGTGGCGCGACCCCACCGTCCTGTACTTGTACCTGCCGCTCCGCGCGGCGCGGCCGCTGCAGACGGTCATCTTCGTGCCCCCGTCGAACACCTTCTTCGAGGCGTCGGTGCCTGACGAGACGGAGCGCCTCATGGGCCCGCACGTCAAGGCGGGGCGCGCCGTGCTCGCGGTGCAGATGAAGGGAATGGTCGGCCGCCCGTGGGACGCCGGCCGACCCGCGCCGGCGCCGTCGTCGGTGCAGTTCCGCCAGGAGCTTGTGTTGCACGCGACGGAGCTGCGGCGCGGGATCGACTACCTGGAGACGCGCCCCGACATCGACCGCACCCGGCTGGCGTACGTGGCCGTGAGCTGGGGCTCGGGCTCGCGGCTCGCGTTCGCCGCCGTGGAGCCGCGCCTGCGGTCCGTGGTGCTCATCGGCGGCGGCTTCGACGAGCGCTTCGTGCACGCGCTGCCCGAGGCGAGAGCCATCAACTTCGCGCCGCGCATCGCCGCGCCCAAGCTCCTGCTCAACGGCCGCTACGACGAGGAGCACCCGTGGGACGCGTGCGCGCTCCCGCTCTGGCGCCTGCTGCGCGAGCCGAAGCGCCTGACGCTCGTCGAGAGCGGCCACGTGCCTCCCGCGGAGGCGCGCGTGCCGGCGATCAACGCGTGGCTCGACGAGACGCTCGGGCCCGTGCGCTGACCGCGGCCGCCTAGCTCGTCCCGACCAGCCGCCGCTCGTGCGCGGCCGCGATCGCCGCGGCGCGCGTCGTCACCTCGAGCTTGCCGAGGATGGCGGAGACGTGATGGTCCACGGTGCGCGACGAGAGCGACAGCTCGCGGGCGATATCCGCGTTCGAGAGCCCGCGCGCGAGCAGCGCGAGCACTCGCGCCTGCGCGGGGGTCAGCCCGGCGGGGTTGCGGCGCGTCGCCGCACGCGGACCGCGCGGAATGCCGCGGGCGCCGCGCTTCTGGAGATCGCGGCGCACCGCGGCCGCGGCGGCAGGGGCGCCGAGCCCCTCCAGGATCTCGAGCGCCGCCTGCCATGCGTCGGACGCGTCCCCCTCGGCGAGTGCCAGAGCCCGCTCGTAGGGAGAGCCGAGGCGCTCCCAGGCCTGCGCCGCGTCGCGCCACCGACCCGCGAGCTCCGCGGCGAAGGGGCCGGGCAGCTCCGCCGGCACGTCGTCCAGCGCGCCGGCGCGCCTGAGCCAGGCGGCGAGCCGGCCGGCGTCCCACCAGCTCTCCACCTGGAGCGCCAGGGGGTAGGCGCGCATCGCCTCGGCGCGCACGGCATCCAGGTCACCACGCAGCCAGGCCGCCTCCGCTCTGGCGTTCGCCACGGGGGCGAGCCGCTGGAATTCGCCCGTCGGCAGCGCGCGCTCTAGCGCCTCGTCGAGGATCGCCTGCGCGCCGGGGTCGCCCCGGCGGGCGCGCGCGGTGCCCAACGCCGCGAGCGCCGGGAGGCGCTCGACGGTGGAGGTGCTCCCGCGACGCAGCACGTACGCGGCGTCGGCCTCCGCCTCGTCGAGCCGCCCCTGCTGGACGCGCATGCGGGCGCGCCAGCCGCGCAGGTAGAGGGCGAACGCGTCGATGTCGCGCGCCTCGGCGTACGCGAGCGCCTCCGCCAGGACACCGTCCGCCAGTGCGTGGTCGTGCTCGACGATCGCGTCGCAGACGAGCCACGTCAGGGCACGCAGGGCGTGCTCGTGGAGGCCGTGCTGCTGCGCCAGCCTGGCCGCGCGCATCTGCTGCTCGCGGAAAGCGCCCGGCTCCAGGCAGGCCGCGTTGATTAGCGCGTGGACCAGCGCCTCGGGGTCGCCGAGTGCCTCCGCCATTGCGACCGCGCGGTCCCCCCACTCCGGTGCCAGCTTCCGCTCCTCCGCCAGGATGTGCAGCTGCGCGCGGGTGCTGTACGCCATGGCCAGCTCGTGGCTGGGCCCCAGCGGCTCCAGCACGCGGATCGCCTCGACGGCGCACGCGGCCGCGTCCTCCCGGCGCCCCTCGAACCACGCCAGCCGCGAGAGCAAGCGGAGCGTATCTCCCTCCCGGCGGCGGTCGCCGACTCGGCGCCAGAGCGCCAGCGCCTCCTCGCGCGCCCGCACCGCGTCGGCGATCCGGCCGCACAGGTGGACCTCGTACGACCAGGCGTCGAGCAGCGCCGCCCGCTCCGCCGGCGGCGAGCGGGCGGCGTAGCGGAGCGCCGTCTCGTAGTGTGACGCCGCCTGCCGGTGCGCGCCCGCTGCCACGGCCTCGCGCGCGGCCGCCGGCGCGAAGTGGAGCACCCGCACCGTGTCCCTCGCGCCGTCGGCGTGGTGCACGATGCGCGCGAGGTCGCGCTCCGCCTCGGGCCGGTCGAGCAGGGCCTGGAGGACGCGCGCGTGCAGCTGCGCGTCGAGCCCCGGCTCAAGGGCCTCCAGCCAGGCGAGGCGCGCGAGCTCGTGGCGGAAGCCTACAGCGTCCGGCGCCGTGATGAGCACGCCCGAGGCGGCACACTCCCGGACGAGCGCCGGTGCGTCGGCGAGCAGGGCGTCGAGCAGCCAGCGCTCCATGCGCCCGGGCGCGACCGCGACGAGGTCGAGCAGCTCGCGCGCGCGGGCGGACAGCCGGGCCGCGCGCGCGAGCACCGCCTCACGGATGGATGCGGGCACCGTGGCGCCGCCGGAGGCGAGCACCTCGGTGACGAAGAAGGGGTTGCCGCCCGTGAGCGCGTACACGCCCTCTGCCGAGCGGCCGCTCCGCCAAGCGAGCTCACGCACGGCTGGCTCCGAGAGCGGGGGCAGGTGCAGCCAGCGCGCAGCGGTCAGCGGGAGCTGCCCGAGGAGCTGGTGGAGCCCATGCGTCGGCCCGACCTCGTCGTCGCGGTAGGTGACCACGAGCAGCGCCGGGAGGTGGCGGACGCGGCGGCCGAGGAAGCGGAGCAGGTCGAGCGTCGCGTCGTCCGCCCAGTGGACGTCCTCGACGACCACGATGCGCGGCGCGGGCGGGCGGCCGAGCTCCGCGAGGAGCGCGGAGAAGATCGCGTCGCGGCCGGCGCCCTCGCGCATCGCGTCGGCCAGCGGGCCGCTCGTCTGCGCGGCCATGTCGTGGACCGGGCCGAGCGGCCGCGGCGTAGAGAGCGGATCGCAGAGCCCGCGGAGAGTGCGCGCCGTGCGGGCGTGCCGCGCGGCGAAGTGCTCGACGAGGCTCGTCTTGCCCGCCCCGGCCTCGCCGGCGACGGCCGCGACGCGCCCCGCGCCCGCGGCGGCGTCCCCGAGGAGCCCGTCCAGCTCTGCCAGGATCGCGTCGCGCTCGAGGAGGTGCATGTGGCTCGGGATTCCTCGGGATTCCGCTAAAGGAGGGAGTGCCCGCACTCCAAGCTTGGGACCGGGGTGGGGCCTGTCCAGTGACCGCATCATGCGCCTGGGTCACCGCTGTCATCGAGCGGGTCCACGCCCGAGTGGCGCGAGCAACGGTCGCGTGGTCTCCAACGACAGCGGTGCTCGGCCGCCGCGGCGGTGCGGCACTCCGATTCTGCACATGCGTTTCTCCGGGCGTCATGCTGCCGGGCGAGTCTGTCGCCCGGACGTAGTGGGTCGGTGGCCATTTCGCTGTGCCGAATTGATTCGATTTGATTTGAAGTGTTGCGCCCGGCGCCCTATCTTCGGCTGGCCGGCTCGGAACCGCTCACCCAGGAGCCTCGTCACTATGACCAAATTCGCCAACATCCTCGAAACGATCGGTCGCACGCCGGTCGTCAGAATCGGCAAGCTCGCGCCGCCAGACGTCGACCTCTACGTCAAGATCGAGGCGTTCAATCCCCTCGGCTCCGTGAAGGACCGCCTCGCGCTCGGCGTGATCGAGGACGGCGAGCGCACGGGTGCGCTGAAGCCCGGGCAAACCGTCATCGAAGCGACGAGCGGCAACACGGGCATCGGCCTGGCCATGGTGTGCGCGCAAAAAGGGTATCCGCTCGTCGTGACGATGGCCGAGTCGTTCAGCGTCGAGCGGCGGAAGCTGATGCGCTTCCTGGGGGCGAAGGTCGTGCTCACACCCGCGCCGGCCGGCGGCACCGGCATGGTGAAGAAGGCCGTGGAGCTCGCGGAGACGCACGGCTGGTTCCTGACGCGGCAGTTCGAGAACGAGGCGAACGCCGACATCCACTCGCGCACGACGGCGCGGGAGATCCTCGACGACTTCGCCGGCGAGCGGCTCGACTACTGGGTCACCGGCTTCGGCACCGGCGGCACGCTCAAGGGCGTGGCGCGCGTGTTCGCGAAGGAACGGCCGGACACCAAGATCGTGCTCTCCGAGCCCGCCGACGCGCCGATGGTCACGAGCGGCACTCGGCAGGAGCGGAACGCGGACGGCTCGCCGGCGTCCAGGCACCCGGCGTGGAAGCCCCACCCGATCCAGGGTTGGAGTCCCGACTTCATCCCCAAGCTCACCGGCGACGCCCTCGAAACCGGCAGGGTGAGCCGCGTGATCACAGTGCCGGCCCCCGAGGCGATGCAGTGGAGCAAGCAGCTCGCCCGGCAGGAAGGGATCTTCGTCGGCACCTCGGCCGGCGGCACCTTCGCCGCGGCGATCCAGGTCTGCAAGGACGCGCCGAAGGGGTCGACGGTTCTTTGCATGCTTCCCGACACCGGAGAGCGGTATCTCACCACGCCGCTGTTCGCCGACGTTCAGGCCGACATGACGGAGGACGAGCTCGCGATTCTGCGGTCGACGCCGACGTATGCAGACGGGTCGGTGCCCGCGCCGGCGACCGCGCCGGCGGCCGCTCCGGCGGTGGCATCGCGCTGATCGAAGTGGCATCGCGCGCATCGAATCGGGGGGAGTGATTCGCGCGGCCCGTCGCCGGCGCCGAACGCCGGAGCGCCGGGCCGCGCGGGCTCGCGATGGCGCCAGCCCCATTGCACATTGATGTCTGTCGATCTATATTATCGACAGACATCAATGGAGTTGGGTGCCATGGCCACGCGTACTCTCCCTCAGATCACCCCCCGCCGCATCGGCGAGCGCTGCTGCGACAGCGATGCCCAGCCGTCGATGACGATGGCCGAGGCGGAGCGGGCGACTGCGGACCTGGAGACCCTCGCCCATCCCATCCGTCTCCAGCTCCTCGACGTGCTGGCGCGGAAGGAGGGAACGGTCTGCGTGTGCGACCTCGAGGCGGCCGTGCCGGTGAAGCAGCCCACGGTCTCGCACCACCTCAAGCTCCTCCGTGAGGCGGGGCTGGTGCACAGCGAGCGGCAGGGGCTCTACGCCTACTACCGGGTCGACCGGGACGCCCTCGGGGCGCTCCGCACCCGAATCACTGAGCGGCTAGCCGCGCTCGGGTAAGAGCCATCGCACGACGCCGACGGCGCCGGGACCTCCCGGCGCTTCTCTCGGCCCAACTATATCGAACACATTCGATCATATCGATCGCCGTAAATCAAATCAGTCATCGGAGACGCGACCATGCCGATCCCGTCGAGCGCCAGCCAGGCGACCAACACCCCGTCCGCCCCTCCAGCCTCCTGCTGCGAGGCATCGGCCACGCCCGTCGCCACGACGCCGGCGACCGTCCCGGCGCCCGCCCCATGCTGCGGTGACCCGACGCGGAATCCCGAGACCGGCGCGTGCTGCTCGGCTCCGTCGGCGTCCTGCGGGTGTCAGCCGCAGAACGCCGTCACATCCGCCCCGGAGGCAGATGCCACGAGCGCCGCGCCCGTGGCCAGCGAGGCGATGCCGGGCGAGCGCCTCCCGGTGGCGGTCATCGGTGCCGGCCCGGTGGGTCTCGTCGCCGCCGCGCAGCTCGTCGCGAAGGGGGACAGGCCGCTGATCCTCGAGGCGGGCGACACGGTGGGCGCGAGCATCCGCGAGTGGGCGCACGTCCGCCTCTTCTCGCCCTGGAAGTACGTCGTCGAGCCCACATCGCGTGGCATGCTGGAGGCGCGCGGCTGGACGATGCCTGACGAGGACCGCCTGCCGACGGGCGGGGAGCTGCTCGCCGGTTGGGTGGAGCCGCTCGCCGCCCTGCCGGAGATCGCGCCACACGTTCGGCTCGGGCACCGCGTCCTCGCGGTCACCCGGCGCGGTTACGACAAGGTGAAGACGGCGGGGCGCGACGAGGCGCCGTTCGAGCTCGTGGTGCGCACGCCGCACGGCACGGAGCGCATCCTGGCGCGCGCCGTGATCGACGCGTCGGGTACCTGGCATTCGCCGAACCCGATGGGCGCCGGCGGCGTCGAGGCCGACGGCGAGGCGGAGCATGCCGAGCGTGTTCTGTACGGCATTCCCGACGTGCTCGGCCGCGATCGCAGCCGGTACGCGGGAAAGCGCGTGCTCGTCGTCGGCAGTGGCCACTCGGCCTTCAACGCGCTGCTCGACCTCGCGGGGCTCATGCAGGACGCGCCCGGCACGGAGATCGTCTGGGCGATCCGCCGCACGGAGGTGGGGCTGATGTTCGGCGGCGGCCGGAAGGACGCGCTCGAAGCCCGTGGCGCCCTCGGCGAACGCCTCCGCCGCCTCGTGGCGACGGGCGCCGTGCGGCTCGAGATGGGCGCGCGAATCGCCCGCGTGTCGGCCGGGGCCGACGGCGTGGGCGTCGAGAGTGACACGGGCGCGCGGCTCGGACCCGTGGACGAGATCATCGTGACGACAGGCTTCCGTCCGGACCTTTCGCTCACGCGCGAGCTGCGGCTCAGGGTGGACCCGTGGCTCGAGGCGCCGGAAACCCTCGCGCCCCTGATCGACCCGAACCTCCACTCGTGCGGCACGGTCTACCCCCACGGGGCCGCGGAGCTCGCGCACCCCGAGAAGGACTACTACGTCGCGGGCATGAAGAGTTACGGCCGTGCGCCGACGTTCCTGCTTCTCACCGGCTACGAGCAGGTGCGATCGGTCGTCTGCGCGCTCACGGGCGACGAGGAGGGAGCGCGGAACGTGGAGCTGGTTCTCCCCGAAACGGGCGTGTGCCAGACGGACCTTGGCGGTTCGTCTTGCTGCGCGATTCCCGACAGCGCGACCGAGGACGCGGCCGCCGGACCGTCGTGCGGCGCGGACGGTGCCGGTACCTGCGGCGTGCCGGCTGGAGTCGGCGCCGGCGCTGGCTACGGTGAGGAGGAGCTGGTGCTGGTCGGCGCGGGCGCCGGCGAGCCGCGCGGGAGGGCGTGCTGCGGATGAGCACCGCCCTGACCGACGTCACGCGGGCGGGGGCGGTGCCGAGCCGCTCCGCCCGCACGGCGACGGTGCCCGCCTGGTGGCCCGGGGGCGTCTACTACGGGTGGGCGCTCGTCTGGGCGCTCGGGCTGACGGCGACCGTCTCGTACGGCATCCTCTCCTACGGCTTCGCGGCGTTCATCACGCCGATGGGCGCGGAGCTCGGGTGGTCGAAGACCGCGATCACCGGAGCCTTCTCGCTCGCGCAAGTCGTGGCGGGCGTCGCCGCGATCCCGGTCGGCCGCTGGGTCGACCGCCACGGCGCGCGCGGCCTGATGACCGCCGGCTCCGTGCTCGCGGCGCTCCTCCTCGCGGTCTGGTCGGAGGTGCGCACGCTCGGCGCGTTCTACGCACTTTGGACGCTCATGGGCGTGGCGATGGCGGCCGTGCTCTACGAGCCCGCCTTCGCGGTGATCGCAACGTGGTTCCGCGCGGGGCGTGGTCGCGCGCTCACGCTGCTCACGTTCCTAGGCGGGTTTGCGTCCGTGATCTTCGTGCCGCTCACGACGACGCTCGTCGCCCGACAGGGATGGCGCATGGCGCTGGTCGTCCTCGCCGGGCTATACGCAGCGCTGACGGTGCTGCCGCACGCGCTGCTGCTCCGGCGGCGGCCGGGGGACGTGGGGCTCGCGCCCGATGGCGCTCAGCCCAGCGGCCGCACCGTGACCGACCAACGTGCCAGCGCTTCCACGTCGTCGGGGCCGACTCGGAGCAGTGCCGAGACCGTGGACGCTCGCGCCGTCGCGCGGACGGTGCTCCGCGGCCCGGCGTTCCGCTGGACCGCCGGCGCGTTCACGCTCTCCGCTCTCACGACGACGGCCGTCAGCGTCCATTTGGTTCCGCTCCTCCTGGAGCGCGGCTACGGCGCGGCGTTCGCCGGGGGGGCGATGGGCGTGCTCGGGCTCATGGCGCTCCCGGGCCGTCTCGTCTTCACGCCGCTCGGTGGGCGCTGGTCGCGCGGCGCCGTCACGGCGTCGATCTTCGCGCTGCAAGCACTTGCCGCGGTCGTCCTGCTCGCCACGCGCAGCGCGGCAGGCGTCTGGGTGTTCGCCGCGCTCTTCGGCGCGGGCTTCGGCGCCATCACGCCGGCGCGCGCTGCCCTCGTGGGCGACCTGGTGCCCCCGTCGGCCTACGGGCGGGTGAGTGGCGTGCTGGCGCTCATCGTCTCGCTCGCCCGCGCCGCGGCGCCCGTCGGGGCCAGCCTGCTCTACGCGGCAGGCGGCGGAACGCGGCACGGCTACGACGCCGTGTTGCTCGCGCTTCTCGCGCTCTGCGCCGGATCAGGCGCGGCGGTCCTCGGCGCCGGCACCCGCGTGCGTGCTGACGCGCTCTCAACCTGATCCACTCCTGACGTTCGCGATGCCGGGGCGCCGCCTCCTCGAGCTGCCGCTCGACGTGCTGCGCATCGCGCTGCCTCTCGGGCGCCTCGGTCCGGCGACACTGCGAGCGCGGGCTCAGGCCGTTCACGAGGCGTAGGGCTCCGACCGGAAAGTGCTCAGCACCGGCACCGCACTTCCGGCTGCTCCACCATGGACGCGGACGGGTGCCGTGCGGCGGCTGCGCTTCTCGGGACGCGCGGCGGTGAGTCTTTCCGTGGCCTGCTCCGTCTCTACGAGCACAGCGCGCCAGGCGGCGAGACCGACGTGACCCGCCGAGTCTCGTGCCCAACTCTCGTCTGGCCTCGAACCGCTCCCTCGGCACACGGGACACCCGACCATGCGTCCACATCAGCCCCCACTCGTCGCCCGTCTCGTGCAACGCGTCCCGGACGTTCGATGGCGTGTCCTCCTCGTCGCCGTGCTGCTCGTCGCCGCCACCGGCAGTGGGGCCCGGCTGCTGACGATGAATGCCGACTACAAGGTGTTCTTCTCGAAGGAGAACCCCCAGCTGGCGGCCTTCGAGGCGCTCCAGAAGACCTACACGAAGGACGACAACATTCTCGTCGCCATCGAGCCCGTCGATGGCGACGTATTCTCACGAGCGACCCTCGCCGCGCTCGAGTCCCTCGTGACCGAGAGCTGGCGCGTGCCGTTCGCCACCCGCGTCGACGCGATCACGAACTTCCAGGCCACCCGCGCGGACGGGGACGATCTCTACGTGGAGGATCTGGTCCAGGGCGCGGCGACGCTCTCGGACGCCGAGCTGGCGGCGGTCCGCGCCACGGCGCTCGCCGAGCCACAGCTGGTGAAGCGCCTCCTCTCCCCGCGCGGCGACATCACCGCGATCAACATCACGCTCGGGCTCCCGGGAGAACGCATCGGCGAGGAGTTCGATGCCATCAACGCCGTGCGCGCCAACCTGGCCGCCTTCCGCGAGCGACATCCCGACATCCGCGTCTACGTCTCGGGAGTGGCCATGCTCTTCGCCGGCTTCAGCGAAGCCATGCAGCGCGACATGGGCAGCCTGGTGCCGCTCACGTTCCTGGCCGCGCTCCTCGTCGTCGGCGTGGCGACGAGGAGCGTCACCGGCACGGCCGGAACCATGGTCGTCGTCGTGCTCGCCATCGTCACCGCCATGGGCGCGGCGGGATACCTCGGCGTCCAATTCACGGCCCCGATCGCCTCCGTGCCGACGATGATCATGACCCTCGGCGTCGCGGACAGCGTCCACATCCTGAGCGCCGCGCAACGGGCGATGGCGCGGGGGCTGCCCAAGCGCGAGGCACTGCGGGAGAGTCTCGGTCTGAACACCGTCCCGGTGATCCTGACTGCCGCGACGACCGCCGTCGGATTCCTCTCGATGAACTTCAGCGAGGTGCCGCCGTTTCGCGATCTCGGGAACGTGACCGCCGTCGGCATCCTGGCTGCCTGCGCCCTGTCGCTCACCGTCCTGCCGGCACTCCTGCTCCTGCTGCCGTTCCGCGCCGCGCGTCGGCCGGAGGAGGGCGCCCGCCGGGCCGCGCTCCTCGGACGCCTCGGTCGCGTCGTGGCGGCCCGGCACCGCCTGGTGCTCGTGGGCGGCGGCGCGCTCGCCCTCGCGACCGGCGTGCTGGCGATGCGCAACGAGCTGAGTGACGAATTCGTGAAGTACCTCGACCCGCGGATCGGGTTTCGGCGGGACACGGACTACCTGAGCGAGCGGCTGACGGGCATCTACACCATCGAGTATTCGGTCGGCGCCGGCCGGAGCGGGGGAATCACCGACCCTGATTACCTGGGCCTCCTCCACGACTTCCGCCGGTGGCTCGAGGCGCAGCCTCACGTGACACACGTCAGCGCGTTCGACGAGGTGGCGAAGCGAATGAACCGCGCGATGCACGGAGACAGTGGCGCGTACTACCGGCTTCCGGACGACGCCGACGAGGCCGCGCAGTACTTGCTGCTCTACGAGATGTCGCTGCCCTACGGGCTCGACCTGAACAACCAGATCAACGTCGACAAGTCCGCCACGCGAGTCGTGGCGACGGTGGAGAACCTGCCGAGCGAGCGCCTGATCGCCCTCACCGAGGCGGGCGAGGCGTGGCTCCGCGAGCACGGGTCGGCCTCCGCGGCGACGCACGGCATCAGCATGCCGCTCATCTTCGCGCACCTCGTGCGCCGGCAGATCCACAGCATGCTCACGGGCACCGTCTGGTCGGTTCTGCTCATTGCCGGGCTCCTGACGGTCATGCTGCGGAGCGTCCGCTACGGCGCGATCAGCGTCGTCGCCATCGCCGTCCCCATCGTGGCAGCCTTCGGCGTCTGGGGGCTGGCGAGGGGTCAGATCACCGGCGGCCTCGCCATCGTCACCGGCATGACCCTCGGGATCATCGACGACGACGTCGTGCACTTCATCAGCAAGTACCGCATCGCCGTCGAGGAGCACGGCCTGGGTGCGCGCGAGGCCGTGCGACAGGCCCTGAGCACCGCGGGCTGGGACCTGATCGTCACGTCGGCCGCGCTCATGGCGGGCTTCCTCGTGCTCTCGCAGTCGAGCTTCGGCCTCTTCTTCGACCTCGCGAAGCTGACGGCCATCACCATCGGCATCGCGCTCCTCTTCAACCTCGTCTTCCTGCCGGCACTGCTCGTGTGGCTGGCGGAGCGGCGGCCGCACCCGGCGGCCGTCGCGGCGCAGGCCCCGGCGCGGGCGGCGTGACGTCGGCACGTCCCGGCCTAACGTCGCCCTGCTCCCGAACGGTCCACCGCACCACCCGAGCGGCCCCACCGCTCCACGACTCTCCACCGTCGGAGGTACGATGTCCCACGTCACCCTGGTTCCCGGACCGCGGCGCTTTGCCCCGACGCGCGGCCCGTCGGCGGGCACTCTCGCCGCACCGCCGCTGCCCCCGCCGGAGCGGATGATCGCCGCTGTACTCGTGGCCGGCGGTCTCTGGGTCGGCGCCGCCCTCACCCCCTCCCGCGCTTCGTCGCAGGACCGGGGGAGCCCGGCCGCCGACGCGAGCGGCCGCGGTCTCTCGATCGCCCGGGAGGCGGACCGCCGCGACGATGGCTGGCGGAGCAGCGTCGTCGAGGTGCGGATGACGCTGATGAATGCCCACGGCCAGACCAGCGAGCGGCAGCTACGGAGCGCGGTGCTCGAGGTCCCCGGCGACGGGGATCGCACACTGGTAGTGTTCGACCAGCCGGCGGACGTGAAGGGGAGTGCCGTCCTCACGTACAGCCACCGGTCGGGGCCGGACGACCAGTGGCTGTACCTCCCCGCGGTCAAGCGCGTGAAGCGGATCGCCTCGAGCAACAAGGCGGGCCCGTTCATGGGAAGCGAATTCGCGTTCGAGGACCTCGCGTCGCAGGAGATCGGGAAGTACAGCTACCGCTTCGTCGCCCAGGACACGCTCGACGGGCGTCCCGCCTTCGTGGTGGAGCGCGACCCGGTCGACCCGAGGTCGGGCTACACGCGGCAGCGCGTCTGGTACGACCAGCAGCTTTACCGCCCCCTCAAGATCGACTACTACGACCGAAAGGACGCGCTCCTCAAGACTCTGACCTACGAGCGGTACCAGGCCTACGGCCCGTTCTGGCGCGCGCGGACGCAGCTGATGGTGAATCGGCAGACGGGCAAGCGCACGCGCGTCGAGTTCGGCGAGTTCCGCCTCGGCGCCGGCCTAACGCCGGCCGAGTTCGAGGTCGCGCACCTCGGCAGCGTGCGATGAGCCGTGGCTGCCACCCACCTCCGCCCCTTGCACTCTCCCGCGCGGCGCCGTCGCGGCGCGGCACATCGCGCGGTGAGGGCGGGGTTGCTCGGTGCGTCGCTCAGCGCGTGGGTCGACATCTCCCCGCTCATGGCGCAGACGCTCGACGCCTCGGGCGGCGAGACGCCGAGGACGATCCAGCTGTCCGGCTGGGTGGAGTCCGAGATCCGGCTGTTCCCGCAAGCGGGGCTGTACCCCGCGCAGGGGCGCCTGTATCCCGCGTTGGGCGGCGAGATACGCCTGGTCGGCACTCTTGCCCAACGGGAGCATCGGTGGACCGTCACCGGGTTCGCGCGGGGCGACCTCGACGACGGCCACCGTTCGCACGTCGAGCTCCGGGAGGCGAGTTGGACGTGGCAGCCCGCGGACTGGCAGTTGCGCGCCGGGATGCTCATGGCGTTCTGGGGTGTGACCGAGTCGAACCGGCTCGTCGACGTGGTGAATCAGCGTGACCAACGTGAGGCGCCTGACGTGGACGCGAAACTGGGTCAGCCAGGCATTGCGTGGACGGGGCCCGCCGCCGGCGGCACACTCGAGATCTTCGCTCTCACGTACCACCGCCCACGGGCGTTTGGTCTCGGAAACGGGCGCTTCCGCCCACCGCCGACCTTCGTCCCCGCACCCGTCTACGAGAGCGCGGTAGGGCGCCGCCGCCTGGACTGGGCCGGTCGGTGGAGCACGCGGGCGCGCGCCCTCGACGTCGGGCTCTCGCATTTCTGGGGCACCAGCCGGGAGCCCGGGTTCCGGGATGACGCGGCGCCGCAGCCTCGATACGGCGTCATACATCAGACGGGGCTCGACGCCCAGCTCACCCTGGGGGCGCTCCTCCTCAAGATGGAGGCGATCCGCCGCGAAGAGGATCGCCACACGATCGGCGCGGTGACGATGGGGGGCGAGTACGTCCTCGGGAATGTCGCCCGCATCGGCGGCGACGTCGTCGTCTTCGCGGAGCTCACCCTCGACGAGCGCCGCGCTCGGACGCTCACCGGCCTCGATCGCGACCTGTTCCTGGCCGCCCGGTGGAATTCCAACGACGAGGCGGGGACCGAGCTAACGGTTGGCGGAACGCTCGATCTGGCTCGCGGTGCGAATGTCGTCCGTCTGGAGGGAAGCCGTCGCTGGTCCAGCAACTGGCGAGTGGTCGGGGAGGCGCATCTGATCGGTAGCCAACGCGCGCCGGAGTTCGGTCACCTGATGCGGCGCGACAGCTTCGTGCGGGCCGCCGTCGCTCGGCACTTCTGATCTCGACGGCAGAGCCGGCGGCGCCAGACTCCTGGGCCCCCGGCCGCCTTTGGCGCCGAGTCCCTGTCGGGTGCTACCGACCTAGTCGCGACGGTCGGCAGTACCGCCCGGCGTACGTTGCGTCGGGGGCCGACGACGCAGCGGCACGATGTCCCGGCACGGTTCGGCGATGGGCGCGCCACCCCCATCCGCCCCGCAGGGCGCCGCGGCCCGGAGTGCGAAGTCGAGCACACCGCCCGTCGCGCTGCGTGAGATGTCGCAGCATGCCAGCAGGCCGTCTCGGAGCATGGAGCGCCCCCGTTGCACCCGCGACTTCATACCGGAAACCGAGATGCCGAGCTGGGATGCCACCTCGACCTGGGGCACGCCGTCGAACTCGACGAGCGTCAGCGCGTCCCGGTACGGCGGCGGCAGTTGCTGCACCAACGGCCGCATGCAGCCGGCGAGCTCCCGCAGGGCCGACGCGTCGTCGGACGCGGCGTTCGGGGCGGGCAATTGGTGCGAGCCGGACTCACCTGACGGGGAGAGGGTGGAGGCGATCCGATGACCGTCGGGCAGGTCGAGCGCGCCGTCCGGCGCGACACCGCCGATCTCCCGGCGCCGCGCCGGGGAGCGGTAGTAGTCGGCAATCGCGTTCCGCGTGATCTGAAACAGCCAGGGGAGCAGTCGTTGCTCGTCGGCAATCGACGCCACGTGTTGGTGCGCCCGCAAGAACACCGTCTGCACTAGGTCGGCAACGTCGGCGGGGTCGTCGACCCGCTGCGCCACGAACGCCGTCAACCGGTCGTGCACGTCATGCCAAAGCTGCCCCGAGACTCGCGCGGAGGGGGTCTCCGCCGGATCGAGGGCTCGGCCTGGCGCCGGCGGGAGGTGGTCGATCGCCCCGACCGCTCGGACCGGGAGGGTAGCGGATTCAGGCGGCGTCACACGGGAGGGCATCGCACGGGAGGGCATCGCACGGGGGAGGAGTGCGCGTCATGAGCGCGGGAGGTTCGTCGGCGACGGTTCAGGGAAGTTGCACCGGGCGCGGGCGCGGCGCCACCGACGACGGCGACGTCCGGGGGCTGCGCGCCCAGGACGGCGGAGACGTGTCCGGTCACCTGGGACGCCGGGTCAGCGACAGCGGCAGCCGCCGCCGGCCGTCGCCTCGGGGCCGCAGCAGCGCGACTTTTCCGAGGGCGCGCAGCAGGTCAGCTGTTCGTTGGGCGCGCAGCAGGCGGTCTGCGAAGCCGAAGCGGCTTCGGTAGGTACCCTCGCCACTGGAGTGGGCGCGATGGGTGCACCGGTCGTGGCGAGCGACGGGAAGCCCTGGCGTGAATCGGTGGGCATGGACGACTCCCTGAGGTGAGCAAACGTTGCGGGCTGGACGGTGAACGACCAGCCCCACCGCATCCTGTACACAGAGACGGGGACGTCCGGAAAAGGACGCAACTGGTGACGCCGACCGCTGGATCAGAGCAGTCCCCAGACAGGCGGAAAGGTGAGAAGTACGCCGAGGAGTATCAGGGCGAGGGTGACCGCGTGCACTCGCCGCGGTTCCACCCGGCGTCTCTTCCAGCGATGGTGCAACACCGCCCACCCGACCAACCAGATCACCGCGGCCAGGGTCGTGCGGCCCGACACGCCGCCCGCAGGCGCATAGAGCGCCGGTACGGCGAAGAGACCGACCTCGTTGAGGATGACGACGAGGCCCATCGCAAACGCGCCGATACCCGCAGCAAGGAACGCAGCCAGCGCTGCGCCGTTCGTGACGTCGCGATCGTTCTCGGTGGTGGCCATGGTCACGCTCCGTTTCCCGTCATTCGAGTGGTGCGACCTTGTTGATGAAGACGCCGAGCAGGCTCACGAAGGAGACCAGTACGAAGCAGATCGTCAGCAGCATCATCGCCATGCGGCGCAACGATGCGTCGTTCAGCAGCCGCGAGTGATAGCGCACGCCGACGAAGGCGACGGCTGTCGCCAGCATGGCGGCGATCCAGGGAACGTGCTCCTTGATCTCCATCGCGAACGAGTGGAGCCACACCGTTCCAGGGTTCGATTGCAGCAGCGACCTCGGGTACCGAGCCAGATCGGTGAGGCCTTCGGGTGGCGTGGCACGGTACGGGGGGAAGCTGACGTAGGTGCCCACGAGCACGGTCAGCCAGAGCGCCACGGCGACGAACGCCGTCAGCCACCCCACGTTGCGCCCTTGACGCTGCGCGGTGGCATCCACCGAATCCGGTCCGTGCATCGTTCCAACGGCGAACAAGGCGGCGGAGAGTCCCAGCAACGCGCCGCCTCCCAGGACGATGCCGTGGAGCATCGTCCAGATGCTGCGCTCGGTGAACAACTTGGTATCCATGGCAAGTGCGAGTTCGAGGTGGCTGTCGCGTGGCGACTTCGCACGCAGGCGGGAATGGCGTGGATGCGGCGCGACTCACCCCGCGAGGCTCACGCCGATCAGACGTCCGATGGGGACTGGGCTCTCGCGTTCCGGGTCGCGCGGTGGGCAGCACCAGCTCGCGATCCGAGTCGGACGTCCCGTACTTGTAGGATGCACGCCCCGCGCGTGCAGGCTGTCGGCGATTCGCCGGTGCCCTGTCGGGGAACCACCGCGTGGTACGCCTCGACCCAGATCCAGACGCCGTACAACGCCTCGCCGAGGCTCTCGCCGAGCGGAGTGAGCCGGTAGTCCACACCCGGGGGCACCTCATCGCCGGCGCCATTCCGGATCGCCGGTCGACCGTCCTAGGTGTGTCTGATCATTCCCCTGTCACTCGCTGAGACTGCCGCTCGGAAGCTCTCCCTCACATGGACAGCGAGTTCGTGAGGTCGGCTGCAGAGGCTCTGCGAGGCATTGCTAAGACTTACCTAGGCCGGGTAGCCAGCCTGCGCCGGAGGAGGTCCCGCACGGCCTCCGTGGGCGCGGAGGCCAACGCCCGCTCCCTGTGCCGCTGCGCGATGCCCAGGTTCCCCGCGCGCCGATGCAGATCGCTCAGTACGGCGTCCCACAGGTAGGAGCCGGCCAGCCAGACGGGCGGCGCGAGGGCTTGCAGCACGGCGAGGCCGGCTTCGGGCCCTTTCCACTCGGCGACGGCGACCGCCCGGTTCATGGTGTGCAGCGGCGACGGGTCGATGCGCTCCAACATCGCGTAGAAGTCGGATATCTCGCTCCACCGTGTCTGGCTGAACGAGGGCGCGAAGCAATGCTCGGCGGCGACGCCGGCTTCGGCGTGGAATCGCGAGAACAGCTCGCCGCTGGCCGCCCGCTCCAGCCACTCCACCCCGAGCCGGATCCGTTGGCGATCCCACAGGGACCGGTCCTGCTCCTCGAGGAGGAGCAGGCCTCCCATCCCGTCGCGTCGCGCCTCCAGCCTGGCCGCATGCAGGTGCATGAGGGCGAGCAACGCGAAGGTCTCGGGGACCGCGCCCGCGGGGTGCTCCGCCAGGAGCGTCGCCAGCCGGATGGCCTCGTCGCACAGCTCGCGGCGGATCGCCTGCTGCGCGTGCGCGGAGAGATAGCCCTCGTTGAACAGAAGGTAGAGCACCGCGTGCACGCTGGATAGCCGCGATGTCAGCGTGTTGAGCGGCGGCGTCTCGACGTCGGGGGGAGCCTCGCGCAGCCGGTCGCGCGCGCGCGCCAAGCGCTTGTACACGTTCGCCTCGGACGTGAAGAGCCGCAGCGCGATTTCCGCGGCGCTGAACCCGCAGAGCGTCTTGAGCGCCAGCACGAGCCGCGATTCCCGGGGAATGGCGTCGTCGCAGCAGACGAACAGCATCCGCAGCATGTCGTCCGCCACCTCGCGCGCGGAATACGACGGCGCCGGATCGTCGCCGCTCCCAGCAACAGCGTCGACGGTACGCTCCAGAATGCGGAGTCGACCGGCCGCCCGCCGTAGGTCCCCCGTCAGGTTGTTGTAGGCCACCCGATACAGCCAGGCACCGGGATCCTCGGGAAGGCCCCGCGCCGTCCAGGCCGTGAGCGCGCCCAGGAACGCGCCCTGGACCGCGTCCTCCACGAGATCGAGATGCCGCACCCCGACCTTGCGCGCGAGCACGGCCACCAGGCGGCCATACTCGCGTCGGAAGAAATGCTCGACCAGGCCCGGCCCGGTGATCGCGCCGGGCGGGGCGCCGGATTCGACTCCGCCGGTCAAGGGCCCTCGGTCTCCCGGATCTCCCGTACCTCGACGCTCGATCCCGGCATCGTCACCGGCGGGCTTTCTCTCGCCACCTCGAGCGCATGCTCGAAGCTCTCGGCGGAGACGAGCATGTACCCTCCCACGATCTCCTTGGCCTCGACAAAGGGTCCGTCTGTCGCACCGGACGCCGTGACGACCTTGCCTCCGGGTTTGAGGGGCCCGCCCATGTCCAGGATACGGTCCTTGAACTTCTCCTTCCAGGCGTTGAAGGCGGCATACATCTCCTGCATTTGCGCGGGGGAGGACCGCTGCGACTGCCCGGGCACGCTCCGTTGGAGGAACAGGTATTTCGGCATATCGTCGTCTCCGATGGTTTTGCGCCGGCCGGCATGGACGGTACCTTAACGACGCGCGAGGGTTCGCCGATT
>Ga0307416_100000296_pt1 | contig 26049 bp, 16 predicted proteins | sample DK1Cmetagenome_2_FD_203821 | JGI IMG/M metagenome (GOLD analysis project Ga0307416, IMG submission 203821) | Maize rhizosphere microbial communities from greenhouse at UC Davis, California, United States - DK15-C-3 | ecosystem: Host-associated > Plants > Roots > Rhizosphere > Soil | place...
CGGCGGCCGGATACCGGGTGATGGCGTCGGTTGCGCCTAGGTTCTGACTTTCGCCAGGAGGACCAACCCGGCGAACAGAAACACGATATTCGGAATCCAGGCAGCCAGGGTGGGGTCGATGACTCCTCCCGCGCCAATTGCCTTGGTGATCTGAACAAACAACAGGAAAATCACTGTTGTACCCAGACTGATCGCCATGCCAACCGCGGCTCCGGCCCGAGGTGACGTGACCGCCAGGGGTGCACCGAAGAGAGCAATGATGAAGCATGTCGCCGGCAGGGCCAGCTTCAGCGCCTGCTCTACGACCAGCTTGTTCGCATCGTTCCCCGATCGTTTCAGGGCATCGATGTACCGCCCCAGCTCGGCATACCGCATCTCGTCCGGGGCCTTGGACTCGGCGAGCAGATCGGCCGGCGCCTGGTTCAAGGCCCGGAGCCGCATAGTGCGGAAGTTGAATGTCGCCTGCCGTGCCGGCCCTGCAATGACCCGGCTGGCGCCTCGACGAAGCCTCCAGATTTTGAGACGTTCATCGTACGTGGCGCTGTCTGCCGTCAGCACTAACCCGGGGTAGCCGAGCCCGGTGCCTTGACGCTCGAGCATGAGTTGCTTCAGCTGCCGGTTGACCACATCAAGCGAACGGATGGTATAAACCCAGCCGGCATCGCCCCGGTAAACAAAGTTGAACCGGGTACGCGTCGGTCTGGCCTGCTTGGCTTTTTGAATTTCCATCTGGCGAGCCGTTGCCCCCGGTGCAAGCTCACCTACGATGAACGCCAGCACCGAAGCCCCCGCTGCCGCAAGGAAGATCGGTCGCATCAGCCGGTGAAAGCTCTGGCCTCCCGCCTTGGCCGCCGTGAGCTCCGAGTGGCGTCCCATCGCACCCACCGTGAACACGGTGGCAAAGAGAACGGCCGCTGGCATGACGATGAAGGCATTTTCGGGAATGGAATAGACATAGCTCACGACGATCTCTCGCATCGTGAGACCTCGGTCCAACAGCCGGTTCAGCGTGTCTGTCAGGTTGATGACAATGGAGACCAGCGGGAAGCCGAGGGCGGTCAGGATAAAAATCCGAATCCAGCTTTGCAGGACGTACCGGTCCAGCTGGCGGAGGCCTCTGGGACGCAGCCGGTGGAGCTTCTCCCGCCATGGCCTGGTCATCGAGCCACGGCCCCCTTGATGCGCCGCAGGAGGTGACGCGCTCCATCCAGCATTTCCTGGAAGTCGCCACCCCGGGTGGTTCCGGACTCCCGGCTGACCCGGACCAGCCCCAGGACCCCGAGTGCGGTGAGGACGATGTTAGGCGTCCACATGGCGAGCCAGGGTGAGACCAGACCCCGGTCGGCAAGGCTCTCCCCCGCCGTGAGCCCAACATAGTGGATGGAGAAGACGGCCAGACCGCCCCCGATAACCAAGCCGATGCCGGCCCTGGGGAACCGGAGCGCCATGACGATGCCGACGATCACGAACGAGATGCAGGCGAGACTGATCGCCCATTTCTTGTGGACTTCCACGGCATACCGGTCGGCCCGACGATCTGCCTCCCGGACCCGGTCGGCAGCGGAGGCCACCTCGGACCAGCTCTACAGTCGCACCCTCGGTCGGGCCGGGACCCGGGTCGGAGTCGTCCGAGCCTGTGGTTGTGCAGTGGCCTGGGCCTTTGCCGTCTTGGGAAGGATGATGTTCTGAAAGACTTTGACCCAGCCGCAGTAGCCGGGCCGGGCTGAAAGGGGCCGGCCCCGGGGGCTGCCAAGAAGTGGGAGCCCGAGCAGCACCCGGAGATCATTGGCCACCAGTTGAGACCTCTCATCGCGGGCTTCTTCCTGCTGCCGTCGTGCGTCGCGGATGACATCGAGCATCTCGCAGGTGCTCATCTCGCGATCTCCCCGGATCGACTCGCTGGTGTTTCGTTGGAGCTGGTCGTAGACGTTCTTGACTCGGATGTCGTTGACTGAAAAGTAGGTCAGCTGAAAGCGAGTGGGTTCCGCCGGACGATATTGGTGGATCGCTCCGTCATAGAGGCGAAGACTGAGGTCCGTCTGTCCTTCGGCGTAGGCCATGGCCCCGCTGTCGGCATAGATGATCCGCCTGCTTGCCTCACCGCCGACATCATAAATGGTGATTCCCCGCATCTTCCCGGTGGCCCCATCGATCCGGCTGGCCCGCAGAAAGTACTGGGAGGGGGGCACTTCGTTAATGACCTGTTCTCGGAGCTCGAACGTGGGCTTCTTCCGGCCGATATCGATGAGAAGCGATCGCAGCCGGGCGTTGCTGCGGGGCAGCACCTGGTCGACGAAAACAAAATTGAACGCCGCCATGAAAGCGCCCCAAATCAGGACGGGCTTGAGTACCTGATAGACGCTGATGCCGCTGGCCCGCATGGCCGTGATCTCATTGTCCGCGGCGAGATGGCTGAAAGTGTACAGCACCGCCAAAAGCACGGCCATGGGCAAGGTCATGGCCACGATGAACGGCAGGCTCAGCCCAAAGACTTCCGCGATCACCGTCCAGGGCAGTCCCTTCCCCACGAGGGCGCCAAACTTCTTGGCCACCTGGCTCAGGAGCATCAGGCTGGTCTGGGCCGCCAGGGCAAACAGGAACGGGGCAGCGAGTTGCCGCAGGAGGTATCGGCTGAGCAGTCTCACGTGAGCTAACTTGTCTGGTTGTAAGGGTTTCGTACGACCATTATATTTGCCTATCTTCAACGTTCACGCCCTATCGCTGTGTTCCGCTAGAGTGGCGCGCCTTCTCGTCGCCCTGTTCTGCCTCGTCACGTTTCCTCGGGTCCTGGCTGGCCAAGCCGATACGGCTCAAGCTGACACCGTTCCCTTCGGTGTTCGGCTGACCTTCTCGGCTCCACCATTGGTCCTGCAGGAGCCTGAGGTCCTCCGAGCTCCCTGGCTTGGGGCAAACCGGCTTACGCCCCTGCTTCGCGGATTTGCCTGGGACAGTAGCATGACCGCTGTCCTCGATTCTATCCGACAGGAACGCGCTCTGGGGTGGCGCCTTCTGGCGCTCTATGGAGAACCCCTGCGCCCGCTGCAACCCCAGCCCGGAGAGGAGACGCCGGAACCGAGCCGAGGTCCCCTCGGACTCTCCAAGAAGTATGCCGACCTGGCCATGGACGGCCAAGTCAGACTCGAAATCCGTACCGACCGGCTCCGCAATGAGCGCTGTGGCCCAGCGTTGCTGCTCGACCCCAACTCCGGTTGTAGAGGGGGGTTCAAGCCACCCCGGCTGGATAACCAGGTAAACGTCCGGTCCGGCGGCATCATCGGCCAGCGAGTGCACCTGGCCATCGACTACGACACCGAGCGCGACTTCTCCGCCAACAACAACGTTCAAGTCTACTATCAGGGTCTGGAAGATGAGATCATCCGCCGCATCGAGGTCGGAACCGTCACCTTTCAGCCTCCTCAATCGCGTTTCATTACCGCTGCCATACCGGCCAACAACTTCGGCGTCAATGCCCGATTCGAGGTGGGCCCACTGCAGTTTCAAACCCTTGCCGCTACCCAGAAGGGAAGTCAGGTAGCCGAGCGGGTCTACACCATCGGCCAGACGACCAGTCAACCGCAGGACCGCCAGCTCCGTGACCTGGATTTCGAGACCGGAAGATTCTTCTGGGTAGTGGACCCAACCACTGCCCTCCCCGGCTACCCCGCCATCGACATTCTGAACCTGAGCACGGCAGGAATCTCTCCCGTCGCCCAGCCGCTCGAGGTGCGGGTTTACCGGTATCGGCCCCCTCAGAATGAAACCGGCGCCGACCCCAACCTGGGGGGCATCACGGCTCTGGCTCGAACAATCGATCCGGCTCAGAGCTTTGGTCCTGTCCGCTGGCAGCTGCTGATCCAGGGCACCGACTACTACATCGACCCGTCCGGGCTGTGGTTTGCCTTGACCACCAAGCTCGACCAGAATGACTACCTGGCCGTGAGTTATACTACGGCCGGAGGAACTACCGTCGGCAGCTTCCCCGCTGAAGACCAAGGGCAAGGCTCCAGCGACAGCCTGCGGTTGATCGTAGAACCAAAGACGGGTCCGGAGGCGGTCACTTTCCGCCAAGAGATGCGGCAGATCTACCGCGCGGCGGGCGCTGATCTCGACCGCTCGTCACTGCAGGTGAACCTGTCGGTGAATCGTTCGGAACGACCCCAGGGTCAGGCCAGCACATACCTCGGACTTCTGGGCCTCGCTACACCAACGGATCAGAACGTCTTCGACCGGGAGAACCGGCTCTTTCCCAGACCTAGGGACCCCGACGCTACCGAGGTCCTCAAGGAATCCTACATTGTATTCCCAAACCTGACTCCATTTGCCGACCCCCGACTGAGTGCAGCCGAACGTTCGGACTCTCTCTATAAGACACCACAGTATCTGCTCCTGGCGCAGGGGCCCTCGGCTCGATTTCAGCTGCGGCTGCGCTATAACTCCACCGGGGCAGGGGATCGCTCGACGCTCAGCCTTGGCGCGCTTCAAATCCGAGATGGAAGCGAGCAGCTGTCCCTTGGCGGCCGGCGGTTAGAGCGGGGAACGGACTACACCATCTCCTACGAGCTGGGGCAGGTCACGTTCTTGAATCCCGACGCTCTCTTCGGGACCGGTACCGGCCAGGTTACTGCCCGTTTCGAGGAGCAGGGCATCTTCGCCGTCGCACCCACCACGATTCTCGGCCTGGCCACCACCTACAATCTGGGCGACGTCGGTGCCGTGAATCTCATCGGCATGTACCAGCGGGAGCAAAGCGCCTTCAACCGCCCCCCGCTGGGCTTCGAAGCCTCCGCCAATCTGATCGGCGGAGTCAACACGGCTCTGCATTTCAAGCCGGGGGGCGTGAGCCGCTTTCTGAACCGGCTCACCACCAGACCGGCGACCGCCCCATCGCTCTTCGACATCAACGCGGAATTTGCCTTTACCAAGCCGGATCAGAACCGCTCAGGCCAGGCGTACGTGGAGGAGTTTGAGGCCGAAGCCGGGCTGCCGCTTTCCCTGCAGGAGAACGTCTGGGAGTTTGGGAGCCAACCGCAGGAGGCCAATGGGCTGGAAGATCTGGGCTTTGCCGGCGGCTTCCTGCCGGAGGATGCGGTGGCTCTCACCTGGCAAAACCTGATCCCTCAGTCCGGGAGCAACCAGCCCTTCGAGCTTCATCCTCAGGACATCGATACATTGATCCGGATTTCGGGCCGGACCGAGCAGCCGGAGACGGCGATGTACCTCACGCTCCATGCGGACACTGCGGGCGGCGTGGTGCAAAGCAACAACCAGTCGCGCTGGACCCAACCCGAGAGACTGAGTCGCCCTCGGTGGCGCTCCATGGTTACCTCTCTCAGTCCAACCGGTCTCGACGTGACTCAGGACGAGTACCTCGAGTTCTGGGTCTTCCAGGCGCCGGATAGCCGCACGGCTGAGAACGCGGGCGTGCGACTCGTCTTCGATCTCGGCACGGTGAATGAGGACGCCCTGGGCCTGGCTCCCGACTCGATCTTCGTCAGCGGGAGTGACACCACGTATACCGGTCGGCAATACATCGGGCTCGGGCGGCTGGATACTGAGCGGAACAGCATCGACATCTTCGACGCGCAGGTGGCGGACACCGGCATCCTGGGGGACCGGCCGGACGGGTTGACCGACGCCTCGACCGGCGGAGAAGTCCGCAACCTGCCGCTGTGTCGTCGGGAGCTGAGCACCGCGGTACCGGTTTTCCCCTGGGGTGACCTGAGCGGCCGCTGCACCAACGGCAATGGTGCGCTGGATACCGAGGACCTGAATGGCGACAACGTTCTCAATGCCACGGGAGTAAACGAGAACGTCTTTCGTTATGTCGTGACTCTGACGGCCGCGGACAAGTACTATGTGAGGAACGGCCTGAGTCGGGTGAATCCCAATGGCTGGCAGCTCTACCGCATACCCATCCGGACACCTGACAACACCATCGGCACGCCGAATCTCCGGCTCATCCAGCACCTGCGCCTGACGGTGATCGCCCCGCCGGATCCGGGTCAGCCCGACGTGGTGGCGAAGTTCGCGCTGGCTCGGCTTCGGTTTGTGGGATCCCCCTGGATCCGGCGCGCCGAGGCGCCGATCGCGGGGATTTCCGGCTCGCTGAGCGAGCCGACCGGGGAGGTGATCGCCTCCATCATCTCCACCGAGAACGCGACCGATCTGGGGTATGAGTCTCCACCTGGCGTGCTGGAGGGAGTGTCGCGCCGCGGAGGTGATCGCAACTCTCTCGGCACCCAGATCAACGAGAAATCGTTGCGCTTGATCGCCCGCGGACTCGATCCCGGAGAACGGGCCGAGGCCTACCTCCGCTTCCCCGCCGGCCCCCAGAACGTACTGGGGTACAGGACGCTACGAGTCTGGATGAGAGGCCGTGGTACCGAGTGGGAAGCCGGAGACTATCAGGCCTTCATCAAGCTGGGCAGCGACGACCGCAACTTCTATCTGTACCGGGCAGCCGCCCGAAGCACCACATGGGACCCGGAGTTCATCATCGATCTGGAGACCTGGCGAGGGCTGCGGGCTGCGCTGGAGAGTCGGTGGCTCAGCGGGGCGCCGCCGTCCGGCGCGGCTGAGTGCGGCGTCGGCGACGTGAACGCCTACGTCGCATGCGAAGGCCCCTACCTGGTGCAGCTGGCAGACCCGGGCATCAACCCGCCCAACCTTGCCGCGGTTCAGGAGGTCTCGGCCGGGATCTACCGGCTGTCCGGACTGGCTACGGGACCGGATGCAGAGCTCTGGGTGGATGACATCCGGCTGAGCGGTCCCGTGTCCGACGTCGGCACCGCCGTGGCGGTGGATGCCCGGTTTATCGCCTCCGATGTGGGCAGTCTGAGCGCATCCTTTATTCGCCGGGATGGTCAGTTCCACCAGATCAACAGCGACCCGACCTACCGAACGACGGGAACGTTTCAGCTGGGCACCAATTGGCGCCTCGACCGGTTTCTACCGCCATCTCTGGGGCTCTCGGTTCCCTTCAGTGTGTCCTACAACCGGAACGACGTGAATCCCCAGTTACTGACCGGCAGCGATATACGGGGAGACGCGCTGAGCGGATTGCGGACTCCCCAATCCTGGTCTGCCAGTTACAACTTGTCGATTCGCCGGAGTCAGCGGGGGACGAGCTGGCTGACGCGTGCCCTGATCGACCCACTCTCGTTTGTGGGAGGCCTGACGCAGGGGCGCTCCCGAACCGAGCTGTCGGACGCAAACAGCGACTCCTATTCTGCCGCGCTCGGCTACAATCTCCAGCTTCAGCCCGGAGGGTTCAAATTACCCTTCGAGGGACTGGTCAAGGGGCTGCCCAAGTGGCTGCGGGAAAGCGAAGGCGGGAAGGCATTGAGTACCGCCCGGTTCAGCCTGGTGCCGAACAACGTTCGCTGGAGCAGTGGACTGTCCAAGGATCGGGCGGACTACTCGCTCTTCTCGGTTCCGGTTTCCCGCCCGGATGACGGGCTGATTCAGCCTACGGCCTCTCTGACTCACCTGTGGCGCAACTCGGGCGGACTGAGTTGGCAGCCGCTCGGAATGCTGTCGCTCACCAGCGACCTGACGAGTACTCGCGACCTCCGGGTCTATCCCGATTCCACATCTCTCGGACGCCTGGCCTACGCCGAGCGAAGATTCTTCCTCGGTATACCGGTAGGAGTGGAGCGAGACCGCACCCTGACTACCGCGATTGCGTTGACGCCCAGGATCAGCTCCTGGCTGCGGCCGCGCTTCAGCACATCGAGCAGCTTCCTGTTGTCGCGGACCCTGACCAGCCGGAATCCGATTCAGGCCGAAGGCGATAGCGGCGCCTTTATTCTGCCGCGAACGCTCAACAATTCGCGCGCGCGTGACATTGGGGTGGCCCTGGACCTCGCACGAGCCCTGCGGCAGATCTGGGGTGACAGCAGCGGAGTGGCGAAAATGGTGGCGCGGGTTCGTCCGGTCGACTTCAGCACCCGACTGACCCGCGGCTCGACTTTCGATCTGAATGTGTTCGACCCTGATCTCGGCTTCATGCTCGGCCTTGGCGGGCTCGATCGTTTCCTGAGCCACGAAGGGGAGCAAGCCCGCGGCGCCACTGAGACCCGCTCTGCCACTCTGGCTTCCGGAGTCGATCTTCCATTCGGGCTCACGGCGGCAGTGTCCTATTCCCTGATCAGAACCGACCGGTTCCAGCTCGTCGCCGACGGATTCAGCGAGACTTCCAGCCGCCAGCGCGAGTGGCCCGTGGGCAGTCTCCGCTGGACTCGCACATTCAGCGGCGGCCCGATCTCGCTGCTCGCCGCCGGGGCCGGCATCCGTCAGCGGGAAGGCACGTCCACGCAGCCAGGAGGCTTTGGCGGCGCCCGGAGTGCCACTTCATCCTCCACCTTCACACCGGACCTCCAGCTGTCCTTCCGAAACGGTCTGGCCCTGAGCGCCGCCCTTTCCAACCGGTCCCAGCGGACCGAGAACAATGGCAACGCGACGGTATTGGACCAGCACGATATTACGGGCTCGCTGAACTACGCGTTCGCGCTTCCTGCCTCCCTCAGTAAGTCCCGGAAGCGGATACGGTCGACGCTCACGGCGGTATCCTCCAAGACGCTCACCTGTCTGGAACAGGGCATCGCTCCCGAGTGCACGGTCGTTTCGGATGTCCGCCGCCAGGAGGTCAGGGGCGGGCTCGACACTGACCTGCTGAAGACGGTCAGCGGCGGGTTGGAGTTCGGCTACTCCATCAACGACGCTCTGCACCTGAGCCGCCGCACCTCGCAAATTTTCCTCATGCTCTCCCTGCAGCTGTCGCTGTATGCGGGGGATTATCGATAGCGTTACGTTCCACGGCTTCGGGTGACCCAACGAGATTCGACTCTCCGAACCCAGAGCCCATGCGCCCTTCCGTCGCTGCGTTTGCCGCCGGTGCCAGCACTCTTCTCCTTCTCGCCTGCCGGGAGAAGGCCCGGCCACCGCAGGAGTTCTCCGGCCCCACCGCCTTCGGCTATATCCAGACGCAGGTCGCTTTCGGTCCCCGGGTGCCCGGAACGCCGGCGCACGAGAAAATGGGCGCCTGGCTGGATAGCCTGCTCCGGACGCGGGGCGACTCGGTCCTGGTGCAGAGTTGGGAGCACGTCACTGCAGCAGGCAAGCGGCTGCGGCTCAGGAACTTTCTTGCCCGCTACAATCCGGGTGCCGAACAGCGTCTGCTGCTGCTGGCCCACTGGGACAGCCGGCCGGTCTCGGACAGTCCCACCTCTCGCGACTCCAGTCATGCTGTCGTCGGCGCGAATGATGGCGGCTCCGGAGTAGCCTTGCTCCTCGGTGTCGCCGACGTGCTCAAGCGAACACCGCCCGTCGTGGGCGTGGATCTGCTCTTCGTGGATGGGGAGGACTACGGCGACTTCACCAAGTTTCCCATGGATGTTCTGATCGGCTCCCGGTACTACGGGGCACATCAGCCACCAGGACCGAAGCCTCTCTATGCCGTGCTCTTCGACCTCATCGCGGACAAGGATCTTCAGATCTATCAGGAGGGGAACTCGCTGGTCGGCGCTCCCGAGGTGGTCGAGCTGGTGTGGAATACCGCAAAGGATCTGGGCTACGGCGGCTACTTTATCGCCTCTCCCAGACACACACTCATTGACGACCATCTGGAGCTGCAAAAGGCCGGCATCCGCGCTATCGATGTAGTGGATTTCGATTATCCCGCCTGGCACACCCAGTACGACACCATTGACAAGGTCAGTGCAGCGAGCCTCCAAGTCGTTGGTGATGTGGCGGTGGCACTGATAAGACGGGAGCAATAGACCGCTGGGCCCCTGCGATTGTCGCTCACAAGAGATCCTGGTGAAGTAAAAAAGCCTACCACCCGACTGCCGCACCGCCGTACCGTCTGTGATGCCCCCTTCCGAAGCGCGCGCCATGTTGCTGCTGCTCGCCTTGGCTGTTGTAGGGCAGGGCGTGCGCTATCTCATTACCCGTCCGGGCGAGCCGCCAGGCCAGGTCCAGCTCCTCGGCGGGCTCTCGACCGGATCCCCGCGGGCTCAGCGCGATAGCGCCATGCGCCAGGCAAAGCCGCTCGGGCCTGGTGAGCGCATCGATGTCGATCTGGCATCCGCCGCTGAGCTCGCGCGCCTGCCTAAGATCGGTCTCCGTCTGGCTAAAGTCATTCTTGCCGATCGAGAGACCCATGGACCGTTCCGAAGTCTGGCCGGACTCGACCGGGTCGGTGGGATCGGTCCAGGGTTGCTCAAGCTGCTCGCTCCCCATGTCGCGTTCGGCGGTACCCCCGGCGGCTCTACCGCTGCCGGTGCTCCGGAAATACTTGCTCCAGCCGTTGATCTCAACAGCGCGACCACGAGTGAGTTAGACGCACTCCCCGGGGTGGGGCCCGCCCGGGCGGCAGCCATCCTGCAGTACCGCTTGCAGCACGGTCGGTTCACTTCGGTCGCTGAGCTGGAGCGGGTCCCTGGTTTTGGTAGGGCGGCGGTGGCGCGGCTGCAAGATCGGCTGACGGTGCCGTAGCGCTCTTGCGCTAAGGTTCGCCGGCCGAGCGGCCGATATTACCCCTGTCCACCCATACCTCTCAACACGGCGAGATCATGGCGACGGCAGCGGCCGGTGGTGATCGGCTCGGCGAAATCCTCCTCCGTGAAGGCCTGGTCACGCGCGAGCAGCTGGCGCAGGCACTGGCGGAGCAGAAGAACACCAAACATCGGCTGGGTTACGTGCTGGTGAAGCTCGGGCTTGTCCAGGAACTCGAAATTACCAAGGTTCTGGCGCGCCAGTACCGCATGCCCGCCGTGGATCTTTCCCGGTTCGAAGTGGATCCCAAGATCATCAAGTTGGTGCCAGCCGATATGGCCACCAAGAGTGTGGTCCTGCCGCTCAAGCGGGAGGGACGCACCCTCACGGTTGCCATGGCCGACCCGACTGATCTGGGTCTGCTGGAAGATTTGAAGTTCATTACCCGCTTCGATCTGTTTCCGGTCATTGCCGGCGAATACACTCTTCGCAATCTGATCGAGAAGCACTACGAGGCGTCGGATCAGCAGCTGCAGAGCATCCTCAAAGACATGGAGGAGACGGGCGAGGATGTTGAAGTCGTGGAGCAGGAGGAGGACGAGGCGGCAACGCAGGCGCAGATCGATGACGCTCCTGTCGTCAAGCTGATTAACGGGCTCCTGACCGATGCAGTGCGGCGGGGTGCCAGCGACATCCATATCGAGCCGTTCGAGCACGAAATCCGGGTCCGCTATCGGATCGACGGCGCCTTGCTCGAGATCATGCGGCCGCCCTTGAAGATGAAGGCCGCGCTCACCTCCCGGGTCAAAATTCTGTCCCAGCTCAACATCGCCGAGCGGCGGGTGCCCCAGGACGGGCGGCTCAAGCTGAAGATGGGCAGCCGGGTCATCGACTTCCGCGTGTCGACGCTCCCGGTGCTCTTCGGTGAAAAGATCGTGCTCCGAATCCTCGACAAGGGGAATCTCACGCTCGATCTGACGAAGTTCGGATTCGAGCAGAAGGCAGAGAAAGACTTGATGAAGGCTATTCTGAATCCATACGGGATGGTGCTGGTCACCGGTCCGACGGGCTCAGGCAAGACCACTACGCTCTATTCGGCGTTATCCCGCATCAACACGCCCGAAGTGAACATCATGACGGCCGAGGACCCGGTCGAGTACAACCTGATGGGCATCAATCAGGTGCTGGTACGCACCGAGATCGGCCTCACCTTCGCCGCGGCGCTCAAAGCATTCCTGCGGCAAGATCCCAACATCATCATGATCGGTGAGATTCGAGACCTCGAGACCGGCGGCATTGCCATCAAGGCGGCGCTCACCGGCCACCTGGTGCTGTCGACGCTGCACACCAACGACGCACCCAGCACCATCACCCGTATGATCGATATGGGCATCGAGGCGTTCAACGTGGCCAGCGCCGTAAACCTCGTGGTAGCGCAACGTTTGATCCGGCGCATCTGCAAAGACTGCAAGGGTGAGCACACCTACACCGATCCGGAGCTGGCTGCCCTGGGCACAAATCTTGAAAACCTGCGCAAGCTCACGTTCATGAAAGGAGCCGGCTGCGACACCTGCAGCGGCACCGGCTACAAGGGCCGGGCGGGCCTGTACGAAGTCATGGCCCTCTCTCCTGAACTGCGCCGCATGATCCTCCGGGGTGCTTCAGTCGTCGAAATCCGGGAACAGGCCGTCTCCGAGGGCATGCTCACTCTGCGCATGGACGGCATGAAGAAGATCGAGCGCGGAGTCACGACTCTCGAAGAAGTGGTCAAGGAGACTGCCGAATGACGCTGAACCTGCGGGCCCTCCTCGAGGAGATGATCCAGAAGGATGCCTCCGACCTTCACATCACCGCGGCCGAGAAGCCGAAGTTGCGGGTCGACGGGGACATCGTCGACAGCTCCATACCCGACATTCTCACGCCCAAGGATACGCTACAGCTGGCCTACTCAGTCCTGACCGAGAACCAGAAGAAGCGCTTCGAGACCGACGATGAGCTGGACTTCTCGTTCGGAATCCAGAACCTGGCTCGGTTCCGCGGCAATGTGTTCAAGCAGCGCGGCTGTGTGGCCATGGTAATCCGCATGATTCCCTTCAATGTGCGAACATTTCAGGACTTAGGTCTTCCTCCGGTCATCGCCAAGCTGGCCGAGCGACCCCGCGGGCTGATCCTGGTGACCGGGCCTACCGGCTCCGGTAAGTCCACGACGCTGGCAGCCATCATCGACAAGATCAATAAGGAGCGGAAGGGCCACATCATCACGGTGGAAGATCCGATCGAGTTCATCCACCGGCACCAGTCCTGTATCGTCAATCAACGGGAGATCGGGACTGACACGAAGACCTTCGCCGCCGCCTTGAAGTACGCCCTCCGGGAAGATCCGGACGTGATCCTGGTGGGAGAGATGCGAGACCTGGAGACCGTGGCCGCCGCGCTCACCATCGCCGAAACGGGTCACTTGGTACTCGCCACACTGCACACCAACTCGGCCGCCGAGTCCATCAACCGCATCATCGACGTATTCCCGTCCAACCAGCAATCGCAGGTGCGGGCACAGCTCGCATTTGTGCTGGAAGGCGTTGTTACCCAGACCCTGCTGCCGAAGGCAAAGGGCCGGGGACGGTGCATGGCCGCTGAGATCATGGTGGCCACACCGGCCATTCGGGCGCTCATTCGTGACGACAAGATTCACCAGATCTACTCCGCCATGCAGTCGGGCAAGAAGTTCGGCATGCAGACGATGAACGATGCGCTCTATCAGCTCTACACCAGCCGTGAAGTGGCCCAGGAGGAGTGCGAGCGCGTCTCGAGCGATCCCAAGGAGTTCCTGCGGATGATCGGGGTGACGCCATTGGAGGATCAGGAGATGGGCAGCACTGACCGCGCCCAGCAGCAGTCACAGCAGCGATCCGCTGGTATTCGGCGGTAGCACTAGGGTGTACCACCTGCGCCCCTGAATCGGAGAGGACCGATGCCACTGTTCGAGTACACCGCGCGCAACGCCGCCAACGGCCAGATTCAAAAGGGCCAGGTGGAGGTCAAGTCCAAGGAGGAGGTTAGCGCGTTCCTGCGCAAAAACCGGATGATTCTGGTGAGCGTGCGCGAGGCCCCAACCAAGATCACTCTGGGAAGCCTGCGCAAGGGCAAGGTGAAGACCCGCGACATCGTCATCTTTACCCGGCAGTTTGCCACCATGATCAATGCCGGTCTTCCGCTGGTCCAGTCCCTCAGCATCCTGGCGTCCCAGACCGAGAACAAGACTCTGCAGGAGGTGACCAGGGCAGTCGTGCACGACGTCGAGGCCGGCAACACGCTGGCTGACGCCTTTTCGAAGCACCCTCGGGCCTTTGCCGCCCTGTATGTCAACATGGTGGCCGCCGGCGAAGCGGGCGGTATTCTCGACACCATTCTCATCCGTCTGGCCACCTTCTTGGAAAAGAGCGACGCCCTGATCCGCAAGGTCAAAGGCGCCATGGTCTACCCCGCGGTCATCATGAGCGTGGCCTTCATCGCCATCTCCGTGCTGTTGATCTTCGTGATTCCGACCTTCCAGAGCATGTTCGCCTCGGTCAACCTCGAGTTGCCGCTGCCGACGCGTATCGTGATCGGAATGTCGAACGGACTGATCTCCTACTGGTGGGCGGGAATCGCCGGCATCGTGGGCCTGGTCTTTCTGTTCAACCGGTACTACGCCACTTCCAGTGGGCGGCTCCAGGTTGACGGCATGATGCTCAAGGCGCCGGTGCTGGGCGACATCCTGCGGAAGTCCGCTGTCTCCCGGTTCACTCGGACGCTCGGCACCCTGATCTCCTCCGGCGTGTCCATCCTGGATGGGCTGGAGATCACCGCCAAGACCGCGGGCAACCGCGTCATCCACGACGCAGTGATGGAATCGCGGCAGTCGATCGCGGGCGGTGAGACCATCGCAGCTCCGCTGGAAAAATCCAAGGTGTTCCCGCCCATGGTCATCTCGATGATCGCCGTGGGTGAGCAGACCGGTGGGTTGGACGAGATGCTTACCAAGATCGCCGATTTCTACGACGAAGAGGTCGACGTCGCGGTCTCCGCCCTGTTGTCGCTCATGGAGCCGCTCATGATCGTCGTCCTGGGCGTCATCGTCGGCGGAATGGTGGTCGCGATGTACCTGCCCATCTTCGACATGATGAACGCGGTGCAGTAGGCGGACAGGAAGGTGAGTGGGTGCGCGGGGCGGATCTTCGGATTCGCCCCGCTTCTCCTGTCTCTACTGGCCCTGGAATTGCCTTTCCGCTCCACGTCTGCAGCCCGATCCACAATCCAGTCCAATTGTTCTGGAGGCGTCACATGGTAGGTAACCGACTGGTACTTCTCACTCTAGCCCTTTTGGCGGGGTGCGGCGGCGACAAGGGGGGCTCACCGGCCACCGATGATTCCGACCGCGATCTGCAACGTCCTGCGGTAGATGCCAGCGCCCCGCTCAACGATCGGGGCAGCAAGACGGCGGCGAAGCCGTCCACCAGGCCGGCGACGAAGTCGGCGGCTAAGTCGGTCAGCGGGGTTCTGTCCTCCGGTACGGCCATCTCCGCCAAATTCGATGCCGGCATCAGCTCGCGAACCCACAAGGCGGGACAGAAGCTGACTGGCACCGTCTCCTCCGACGTCAAGGACAAGAACGGCCGCGTCATCATCCCGGCGGGGTCGAAGGTGTCACTGACCATCGCGGCAATCCACGAGTCCGAGAACAAGCGGGACAAGACCGGCAAGCTGGTGCTCACCCCGATAAGTGTGGTGATCGCCGGCCGCAGCTATCCCTTGAAGGGGTCCGCTACCGCGCTGGACCGCACTCTGAAGGACCGGAAAACCAACGCCGGTGACCTGGCGAAAGTGGGTGCGGGAGCCGGTGCGGGTGCCCTCCTGGGCACCGCGGTGAGTGGTGGAAGCACCAAGGGTGCGGTCATCGGCGGAGTTGCCGGTGCCGCGGTGGGAACTCAGCGTGCTATCGAAACGCAAGACCGGGACGTGGTGGTGCCCACGGGCTCTCGGCTCAAGGTCACCCTGGGAGCACCGTTCCGCAGGGGCGTCTGACCCTTCCGAAATCGAGCAGCCCCGGACGGCTCCAGCCGTCCGGGGCTGTTTGCTTCTGTCTGTCCCCGGCCGGGAAAAAGGCTATACTCCGGCATGTCCAGAGCGTTCATCAATGAGGATGCCGGCACGGGAGAGGCACCTCGCTACCCTCTACCATCGCGGGAAGACCCATCCTTCGATCTCGCGGCCGCCGAGGCTCTTCTCCAGGGGGCCGATGCAGGCGATACGGCGAGCGCGGAGTCGGCTACTGGCTACTACTGGGGTGAGCCGAAGCTGCGCCCTCTGGTGGAACGCATTCTCGAGGAGGCGCGGGAGGACGGGAATGAGCGATTGGAGCAGTTGGCCGAGCGGTTTATTCGGGTCTCGGACCGGCAGGTACGGAGCGCGCAATCTCAGGGAGGCAGCGGCATGGATCGCGACGTAAGAGATTCAGGAGAGATCGATGAGGTGCTCAATCCCCACCGGGGCGAGGAACAGACCCGGGCGCGGGAGCATACGGCAGACATTCTCGCCCGGCGCGGCGTCCTGCTGAGCGGGGATGAGAGTGACGAAGAGCTGGCCGACCTCTGGTCGGCAGTCGATCGCTTCGAGTCTCTGGTGGAGGCCCGTGGCGGCGACACGATGACGAATGCACCCGACTCCGCCGAGCCCGACAACCCTGCCTTTGTGCTGCCTGAGCGGAAGGCCCGGGAATCGGCCGGCGACTACACCCGCAGAATTCTTGAGGCCGCAGCTGCCCTGACGAACTTCGAGGGCTGACGGCGGTACTCCTGGGGCATCAGGAAGCGTCATTTTCAGGTTGACGTCGCAGGCGAGCTTCCCGGCGATAGGGGAACACGTCCACCACTTCGCCGCGGGCCAGCTGGGCCTGCACGTTCTGCCAATAGGAGAGGTCCAGCAGGTCCCCATGAACGTTCAGGAAAGCCTCTCCTAGCCTACCCGACGGGACCATAAAGGTCCCGAACTCCTCCGGAAAGACATCCTGTTCTCCCACATGAAACCAGGGCTCGGCGGCGAACTCCTCATCCAGCGAGGCGGGCTGGGGAATGCGCCGGAAACGGCACTCTGAAAGGAGGCAGAGCTCGTCGTAGTCATAGCAGATTACCCGGCCATGGCGGGAGACGCCAAAGTTCTTGGCCAACATGTCGCCGGTGAAGATGTCCGCGGCGGCCAGATCCTTGATTGCATTACCGTAGTCGATCACCGCCTCCCGCGCCGCCGTTTCGTCGGCCTCGCGCAGAAGAAGGTTCAGCGGAGTGACCCGTCGCTCGGTATAGAGATGACGCACCACCACGCGGTCGCCTTCCACCCGCACCGTAGACCCCGCGACGCTGAGGAGGTAGCTCAGCAGCTCGTCGGGGAAGCACCGGCGGGGAAACTCCAGGTGCTCGAACTCCTGCGCATCGGCCAGTCGGCCCACTCGATCCCGCACAAAGACGAATTGATACTTGGCCATGACAGCCCTGCGGGTAGTGTTTTTCGGGGCGCCAAAGCTGTCCTTGATGATCTTGAACACCACGTTGAATGAGGGGAGGGTGAACACGGCCATGACCATTCCCTCGTCGCCCTCGACGAAGGCAAACCGGGCGTCGCCCTCGTCGAGGTGGCGCATCAAGCCGCGGTACAGCTCCGTTTTCCCGTGCTTGTTATGGCCGATGGCCGTGTAGAGCTCCTGGGTCTGCTTCAGCGGCATGATGCTGCCGAGAAAGTCAACCAGTGCTCTTGGCCGGGGGGCATCCACCCGGAAATACGTCCAGCTGAAACCGAAAACCACACTCGCCTCATCCGAGGTCATCAGCACGGCATCCACCACGATTCCCCGCTCGGCGTGCAGTAACGGCAGCACCAGAGGAATGACCGTGGAATCGGCTCGAATTCTTCCCACCACATAGGCGCCCTTGTTCCGATAAAACACCGAGCGGAGGAGATCGATCTCAAACGCAGTGTTGTCCCCTGAGGCGCTGCGGATCCGCCCGTCGATCAGCTCCGCAACCAGCGCGGCATCCCGCTCCAACTGGGCATAGGGCACGGTCCACTGAAAGCCGAGTAGCAGACGGCGGATCAGGTCTGCATCGAGCCGGGATGTTTGGATCGTGTCATAGATGGCGGGCCCATCGTCGACGCTCTCCTCGGGCAGGGAGCTGTCCAGATATTCGATGGCCCGGTCCACGCCAACCGTGCTGAAGACCCGGCGGGTAACGGAGTTGAAGAAGGTCTCCGCAAGCTCCGCGTCCGCTCTTCTCCCGACTCGCGCCGCGTGGTCTTGCTTCATGGCGGCCCAGACCGTCCGCTCCATCACGGCATCCTCCAGGATGTCGTGAACATCCGCGACGGCCCCATCGACGTGCGCCTTGTACAGCTGCAGCCTAGCGGTTGCGTCGGCCTGGGCGCCGGCCCAGTCCCGCAGCTCGAACCGGCGGCGGCCCCGGCTGGTGATCTCATGAAATCCGCGGGCATATTCGTCGTAGGCCGAGTGGATGGCCGCCACGGCGGCACCGACGGGGCGGAGCGCAGTTGTATTGCTGTTCATCGGTCACCCAACCAGATTGAGCGATATTCCCGAGACATTCGATTTCGTGGCGACAAGGATCCGCACCATGTCAGCGATCAGCGCTTTCCGAGAGCAGTCCCTGGACGGCAAGGCCATCACCCTGCGCGCCGGCCGGCTTGAAGTGCCTGCCACTCCCATCATCCCGTTTATCGAGGGCGACGGCACGGGACCTGACATTTGGCGCGCCGCTCGCCACGTCTTTGACGGTGCTGTGGCCCGTGCGTATGCCGGCGAGCGTCGCATTGCATGGGTGGAGGTGCTCGCGGGAGAGAAGGCCAAGAACCAGACCAGCAGCTGGCTTCCCGAAGAGACCCTTGCAGCCATCGATCGCTACCTCGTGGCTATCAAGGGACCACTGACTACCCCGGTCGGCGGCGGGTTCCGTTCCCTGAACGTGGCCCTTCGTCAAAAGCTCGACCTGTACGCCTGCGTTCGTCCGGTCCGCTACTTCCAGGGGGTACCCTCTCCGGTCAAGGCTCCACAGGATGTCAACATGGTGATCTTTCGGGAGAACACCGAGGACATCTACGCCGGCATCGAGTACAAAGCCAAGAGCGATGAAGCGAAGCAGGTCATTGAGTTCCTGCGCGAACAGATGGGGGTGCAAACGATCCGATTCCCGGACACCAGCGCCATCGGCATCAAACCGATCTCCGAGGAAGGGTCCAGACGCCTGATCCGTTCGGCCATCGAGTACGCGGTGGCCCAGAAATACGAGAGCGTGACGCTGGTTCACAAGGGCAACATCATGAAGTTTACCGAAGGTGGATTTCGCGACTGGGGATACGCCTTGGCCCGGGAGGAGTTTGGGGCCACCGAGCTGGACGGGGGACCCTGGTGTCGTCTACCCGGCGGGCTTGTGATCAAAGACGTCATTGCCGACGCCTTCCTGCAACAGATCCTCACCCGGCCCAAGGAATACGGCGTCATCGCAACTATGAACCTCAATGGAGATTACATCTCCGACGCGCTGGCGGCGCAGGTGGGCGGTATTGGGATAGCGCCGGGGGCCAACATCAATTATGTGACCGGACATGCGGTGTTCGAAGCGACCCATGGAACCGCACCCAAGTACGCCAACCTGGACAAGGTGAATCCCGGGTCAGTCATACTGTCGGGCGAGATGATGTTTCGTTATCTCGGCTGGCACGAGGCGGCCGATCTGATCGTCACTTCTCTGGAGCGGACGATTGGTCAGAAACGGGTGACCTATGACTTCGAGCGGCTGATGCCGGGAGCCACCCTGCTCAAGACCAGCGAGTTCGCCCAGGCGATGGTCGAGAACATGTAAGAGTCACGCTTCACTGCTGGCGTCCTTTCAGCCGATTGATCTCTCTTCTATCCTTTTTGGTCGGTCGCCCCCGCTCCGGAACGAAAGCGGCGTGCAGGGTTTTCAGCTGGAGGGCAAGGGTCTCCCGTGCCGCTCGGCTTTCCGCCGTTTCCTCGTAGAGCTCGAGCGCTCGCGTGGCGGGCCCCCGCTGACCCGAGAGCTCCCGAACTATTACTTGATGCTCGTAGGGTCCCTGCCGGATCCGAATCTCGTCCCCGATTTGCAAGGATTTGGCCCGCTTTACCCGCTCTCCGTTCACCTGGACCTTTCCTCCTGCCACCGCCTCGGCTGCCAGTGATCTGGTCTTATAAAACCGTGCCGCCCACAGCCACTTATCGACGCGGGTCTTGTCGTCAATTTCGCTCATGGCTGCAAAGTAGCGGCTCCTCGGCAGAATCCGAGGCCGGGACCCCGAATTGAAGGCCCCTGGGCTAAGTCTTCGACGGCGCGGCATTTGCGGGAACCGGGAGGCTACGTCCTTAACCAATGGTCTCGGCGTGACGCATCTTGTTCATTTATGGCTCTGGTTGGCCGCCATCGGCACTCCCCCGCCGCTCCACCCAGCAACGGTGCGAGCCGACTCGGGGGAGGTCGCCACGCTCCTGGACTCCACCTTGGCCCAGGCCGGAGAAGCGCTGGCCCGCGGGAGACCCTGGCAGGCTACGCGTCTCCTCTCGGTCGTCCTGCGCGATTCCTCCAGCCGGACTCCTGCCGCAGTGTTTCTCGCGGCTGCCGCTGCCAGCGAGTGGGGTGGATGGGATGAGGTGCTGCAGCTGCTGGAACACGAGTCCTGGGTCGACTCTCTTTACGAGGGGCGGGCACGAGTGCTGCTCGCGCGTGCGGCGTTGGAGCGGCGCGCTCTTCCGGAGGCACTAACCCACGCGGCTGCCGGACTGCGGACCGCTCCGACATCAGGAGAGCGGCTGATGCTGCTCGCCGCGGCACTCGACCAGACGGACGCTCGGGACAGCGCGGCAGCGGTGTACCTTCGAGCCGCAGCCCGGCTGCCCCAAGTAGCGGACTGGCTCAGACTGCGGGCGGCCACGTTGACGTCCGACAGTTCCTCCCGGGCTCGGATATACGCCGCCATTCAGGATCCGCTGCCCCAGGGCCGAATTCCCTGGGCTGAGGCTGCGGCATACGAGCGTACCGGCGACCGAGCCGAAGCTGCCCGGCGATATGCCTTGCTGGGCGAGTCTCTGACCAGCTTGCGTCTGCGACTGGCGTTGAGCGGCGACAGTGCGCCTCGAGCCGCTATCCGGGAAGAAGCCTTCGCCTTGCTGGGCAGGCGGCTCTCTGCTGGCGCCACCCGGCAGGCGATCGCCCTGATCGATAGTGCGTTCGCGCCCCTGACGCCCACGGAGGAGCTCGCCACCGCCCGCCTGGCGGCGGATGCCGGCCTGTCCGCGCGCGCCGCGGCAGGATTCGCGCGGGTGGGTAGCCGTCGGCTGGGAGAAGGCCAGGACCGGTTCGACTACGCCAGCGCGCTTACTCGCCTCAAGCGGAACCGAGAGGCTGCTATTCAGTACAAGCAGGTGCACTCACCTCGGCCGCTCGCAGCTCTCGCTGCATATCAGGGCGCACGGGCCCTGGTGCGGGATGGCCAGCTGGAGCGAGGCCGTTCCGCCTTGACCCGAGTAGCCCGCCTGTATTCCAGGGACACCACTGCAGCGGCATCTGCCTATTTTCTGCTGGCCGACCTCGCTTCGGATGACCGGGCGGATGATCAGGCGCGCCGCCTCTACCGGCGGGTCGCCGGTCGTTACCCAACCAGCCGATTCGCCCCTACGGCACGGTTTCGAGCCGCCATGATCGCCCTGCTCGGTGGCAACCCCAAACTGGCAAGCCAGGAGTTCGACAGCCTGGCGGCCCGTTATCCCAGAAGCGACGAGGCGCTGAGCGCGGCGTACTGGGCCGGCCGCTCGTGGGCCGATGCCGGCGACAGTGCTACCGCGAGAGCGCGCTGGGAGGGGATTGTTGCCCGCGAGCCCCTCTCCTACTACGCCACCCTCAGCTCGGCGCGCCTGGGGAATGACCCCTGGTCTCCCCCCGCGGCCCCAGACTCCTTTGCCCCCGACCCCGTGATCGATCGTGGGGTCTCGCGGGCGGCACTCCTGGCCCGTCTTGGCCTGATCCAGGAGTCCCGCTGGGAGCTGGATCGCCTGGTGCGGTCACCCGATACCTCGTCTGAGCGGCTTCTGGTTTTGGCAAACGCCCTCCGAGCCCAGGGAATGGCAGCGCCTGCCATTCAGCTGGCCCGCAAGGCGCTGGCTCAAGGAGCTCCGGCGGATGCCCGCACGTACCGGCTGATCTACCCTGTGGTTCATGCCGACGCATTGTTGGCCGAGGCTGCGGAACAGGGGCTCGATCCGAACTTTGTGGCCGCCCTGATCCGTCAGGAGTCCAACTTCAACCCGGCTGCAACCTCGGCTGCTGGAGCCCGGGGCTTGGCTCAGGTCATGCCCGAGCTGGGCGAGCGCCTGGCTAAAGAGCTGAACTACCCCGTGTGGGACCCGGTGCTGCTCTACCAGCCCGATGTGAGCATCCAGCTGGGCTCGATCCATTTGCGCGAGCTGTTTGCGCAGTACAGCAAGCCCGCGCATATCCTGGCTGCGTACAACGCCGGCTCACCCCGGGTCGAGCGCTGGTCCAAGCGGATCGGCGTGGCCGATCCGGAAGTCTTCGCGGAACAAATCTCGTTCGTCGAGACCCGGGATTACGTCCGGGTCATTCAGCGCAACGAAGAGATCTACCGCGCGCTGTACGGGCCGGAGATTACCACCCGGGCGCAGGCCGAGGTTGCACCAGCCGCCGCTCAAGATCCGGTCGGGGACCCGCAGCAACCCATGTGAGCTTGGCAGCAGGGTCGCAACCCTCTAGTTTGGGAGCGCCCCCCTCACATGCAAGGTTCAATCGGTTGCTTAACGCTTCCCAACCGCTGGATCTGCTCGAGCGCATCGGCGAAGGCATCTTCGCCCTGGATCCTGACTGGCGCTTCGCATACCTGAACCGGCAGGCCGAGCGGGTGCTCTCCCGCCTCTCCGGAACCCCATCAACCGACCTGCTGGGCACTGTCATCTGGGAGCGTCCTGCCCTGGCCGACTCTCTTTTAGGCCGGGCGCTCCATCGCGCCTATGCGGATCAGACCGCAGTGATCCATGAGGTGCCGGACGTGGGCACCCGAGGGTCGGTCGAGGTGCGCGCATACCCGACGGATGATGGTCTCACAGTGTTGCTGCGGGAAAATCCCCAGGCCTCCCACACCGCGCAGATCCTGGATGGCATGCACGAAGCCTTCCTCGGCTGCGACCACGAGTGGCGTGTCACTCAGGTGAATGCCCGAGCCGAAGCCATTCTTTCCCCGCGCGGACTTCCCCGGCTCCGACTGGTGGGTCAGAACATCTGGCATGCCATGCCCGTCCTGGCGGGCAGCCGGATCCAGGCTGAGGCCTTCCGCTCTCACGCGCAGGGCACTGAGGTCGAGCTCGAGGAGTTTTTCCCGCCGCTCAATCGCTGGTTTTCGCTGCGGATCGCCCCCACCAACAACGGGCTGGTGTGCTATGCCCGCGAGCTCCCGGACCGAACTCACGCCGAGCACGCCCTGCTGGCGAGCGAAGAGCGGTTCCGTCAGCTAGTGGAATCCATTGATGACGTGGTATTCCGGCTGGACCGGGAGCAACGCTGCGTAGATGCGTTCGGCCGCTGGCTCGAGCGGGAAGGCCTGAACCCTGCCGAGCTGATCGGTCTGACTACCCGGGAAATCGTGGGTGCGGATCAGGCGCCCCTGCACGAGGCTGCCAATCTCCGTGCCCTCGCCGGAGAGACTGTCACCTATGAGTGGACTTTGAAGGCACCCAAGGGTCTCCGGCACATGCAGACCACCCTATCGCCCTTGCACGGGCCCTACGGAGAGGTCACCGGCATCGTAGGAGTCGGCCGCGATATCAGCCAACGCGTAGAGGTCGGAAGGGAGCTCCAACGGTGGGCCCGGATCTTCGAGCATGCGGGCTGGGGTGTCGCGATTGTCAGCGCTGATGGTGGTACCATCGAAAGCGTGAACCCCGCCTTTGCCGCCATGCACGGCTGGACGGTGGAAGAGCTGCGTGGCAGACCCATGGCCGAGCTGTCCGGGGGCCAGCAGGACTTCCCGCGGATGAATCCGCTGTTCGACGCCCGGGGACATCAGATCTGGGAAACCGAGCGGGTACGCCGCAACGGAATGGTCTTTCCCGCTCTGATCGATGCCACGGCGGTGAAGGACGCCGAGGGGCGGGTGATCTATTATGCCGTCAACATTCAGGACCTCACGGAGCGGCGACGGGCAGAAGAACAGGTTCGCCAGGCCCAGAAAATGGAAGCCGTGGGCCGGCTCGCTGGCGGTGTGGCTCACGATTTCAACAACATGATGATGATCATCATGGGGTTCAGTGATTTCCTGCTCACCAACCTGGAGCAAGGAGATCCCCGCTGGGCCGATGCCGATGAAATCAGGAAGGCCGCGGAACGGGCCATGCACCTCACCCGGCAGCTGCTCGGCTTTGGGCGTCAACAGCTCGTTGCCCGCCACGTACTCAGCCTGAATGAAGTAGTATCAGGAATGGATCGGATGCTGCGCCCGCTGCTGGGCGAAGACATCCGGCTCGTCACCAGGCTCTCAGTTGGTCTCGGTGGGGTGGAAGCTGACTACGGTCAGCTGGAGCAGGTTGTGATGAACCTGGCCCTGAATGCGCGAGACGCCATGCGCGGCGGTGGGGGGCTGACCATCGAGACCCTCGATGTCGAGCTGCCCGAGGGGTATGCCTACCATCATATCGGTATCGACATACCACCTGGAGCTTATGTCATGCTGGTGGTCAGCGACACGGGCCACGGTATGACTCCCGAGGTGAAGTCAAGGCTGTTCGAGCCCTTTTTTACGACGAAACCCACTACTCAGAACACCGGGCTTGGGCTGGCCACCGTCTATGGGATCGTAGCCCAGAGCGGAGGCTACATCTGGGTCGACAGCGAACCGGAGCGGGGGACGACGTTCAAGATCTGCTTGCCTCGGGTAGACAGTGAAGCCGAGCAGGCGCAAACCCCGCTCACCCCCGTCCGCTCGGTTCGCGGTTGCGAGAAGATTCTGTTGGTGGAGGACGAAGATGCCGTCCGCAGCGTAGCCGCCCGGGTGCTGCTCAACCAGGGTTACACCGTGATCCAGGCCCGGAACGGGGAAGAAGCGTTGACGCTGCTCAACCAGCTGGACGAGACCATCGACCTCGTCCTCACCGACGTCGTCATGCCTGACATGGGGGGATTGGCCCTGGCCGAACAGATCCGAATTCGCTCGCCAGGCCTGAAGTTGGTGTACATGTCCGGCTACTCCGAAACCGACAAGCTGCAACCCGGCCTCAGGAACTTCGAAACTCCTTTCCTGCAAAAGCCCTTTTCAGCCGAGAATTTGGTCCTTAAGGTGCGTGAGGTTCTCGACGCGGCGCCGCAGCCAGATCACTAGGTCATGCGTCACATCGACTCGCTGGTTCTCCGCGCATCTTTCCGGTCTGCGGGTCGGGGACTAGCCAGCCTGGCAGAGCACGAGCCCATTCGGTGTGTACTTCAGTAGATGCTTGGGCTTTCCAGCGATTGCAATGGAGGCTCCATGAGGATTTGGTTTCCTTCCGCATTACTTGGCCTGCTGGTTGCCTGTTCTTCGGGCGATAACCGGCCCGGAGGTGATACCGGAATGGCTGACAGCGCTGCAGGCGGTCTGAGCAGCCACGATACCATGTCGACGATGTCCGGTGATTCCACGGCGGTCAGCGGCAACACCGCGGTGACCCCCGAAGGCGTTCTTTCCCAGATGAATGTGGCGAACACGACGGAAATCCAGCTTGCAACCGTCGCCACGAAAAAGGCCAGCTCCCCGCAGGTCAAGCAGATCGCCCGTAAGCTGCTCACCGATCACACGAAGAACCGGCAGCAGGTCAGGGCGCTAGCCCAGAAGCTCAATGTGAGCCTGACGCCTGGGCAGGGTGGCAGTGTGTCCGCCTCGGACAGCGCTGCCATGCCGACCGACCTCCAGGCCAAGACCGGTGCCGAGTTCGATCGGGCGTTCATTCAACACGAGATCGACGATCACCAGTCCAACGTCGACAAAATCCAGAAACAGATCTTGCCCTCGCTCCAGAATGAGCAGATTAAGACCTACTTGCAGAAGACGGTCACCGAGATGCAGGGACATCTCAGCAGCCTCAAGCAGGTACAGCAACAACTCAGCAGCTGAGGCGGCTCACAGCCGTTGAGGAGTCCATCTATGGAAAGCAAAGTCAAGTTTGCCGGGCACCCGGTCCATCCCATGCTCATTGTGTTCCCGCTTGGGCTGTTGGCCACCGCGGTGATCTTCGACATCATCTACCTGGTGTCCGACAATTCGCAGTGGACCGTGGTGGCCTACTATATGGTAGGGGCCGGGATCATCGGTGGATTGGCCGCGGCGGTCTTCGGATGGCTGGACTGGATCGCCATTCCTTCGGGGACGCGGGCCAGGCGAATCGGATTGTGGCACGGGGCGGGGAATGTTGTCGTCCTCGCGCTGTTCATCCTGAGCTGGGTGCTCAGGCGGGGAAAC
>Ga0307416_100000299_pt1 | contig 25477 bp, 17 predicted proteins | sample DK1Cmetagenome_2_FD_203821 | JGI IMG/M metagenome (GOLD analysis project Ga0307416, IMG submission 203821) | Maize rhizosphere microbial communities from greenhouse at UC Davis, California, United States - DK15-C-3 | ecosystem: Host-associated > Plants > Roots > Rhizosphere > Soil | place...
ACCCCTGTCGCTCAATCCCAGCAGGTCCGCCGCGTTCAGCGTCGCTGTGCGGATGGCCTCCAGCGGCCGCATGCCGTAGCCGACGTACACCGAGAGCTCCCTGGCGTTCTCGCCATGCGCGGCCACGGCCGCGTCGGTGCCGAGTGCGATCTTCACTCCGGCGCGAACGGCGCGGCGGTGGCTCTCCTGCGCCATGGGAATGACCTCACGCGCCTTAGCGGCGATCGGTGGCGGCAGGCTCTCGAACTTGAAAGTGCCGAGCAGGTAGGCGGTCGGCACCAGATAGGTACCACGCTGCTTCATCTGCGCGGCCGCATCCTCGTCGATCATCGAGCCGTGCTCGATCGATGCCACCCCCGCTCGTACCGCGGCCTTGATGCCCTCTCTCCCATGGGCGTGCGCGGCCACCTTCAACCCGTGTCGCGCCGCCTCCTGCACGATGGCCTGCAGCTCGGCATCGCTAAGCTGTTGGGCGCCAAGCGTGGCATCGAAGCTCAGGACGCCTGCAGTCGCGCACACCTTGATGACCTTCGCGCCGTGCTTGATCTGGTACCGCACGGCACGCACCGCCGCACCCACGCCATCCGCCACGCCCCGCTCCGGTCCCAGCTCGTTGACGCCGGGCGCCCAGCCAGTGTCGTCGCAATGCCCGCCCGTGATACCGATGGCGTGCGCCGACGGTATCATCCGGGGCCCAATGATGAACCCGGCATCGATCGCCTTCATGAGAGACACATCGGCGAATCCGGGCGCCCCCACGTCGCGCACGGTGGTGAAGCCGGCCAGCAGCGTGAGCCGCGCGTTCCGGGCACCGCGGAGAGCGGCATCGGCGGGGAGCTCCCGTACCGAGCGGGTCACCCAGTCTCCGGAGATCTCGGAGGTCAGATGGGTGTGCGGGTCGATCAGCCCGGGCAGAAGCGTCAGGTCTCCCAAATCGATCGTCCGGGCGCCGGCGGGCAGCTGACCCGGCCCAACGCTCCGGATCCTGCCTCCCTCGACGACGAGGACGGCGGGCCGGACCAGCTCACCTTTGACCACGTCGAGCATGGCCCCGGCCCGCAGGACCGTCGGCTGCTGGGCTGGGAGAATTGAAGCGTGGATGATGGCGAAGAGGAAGCAGAGCAGCAGGATTGTTGGTTGCATCGGGATAACCTATCGCCGCACGCGGCGTCGTCAATTCGCTACTGGGCGCTTCTGATCTGGCCCGCCTCCTCTCGCAGGCGTATGTTAGCCCCTGAGATCATGAACAGGGGGGCATGGAGGGCGTTCTGGTGGGTCCCGGCACCGTCCTGGCCGGACGCTACACGCTCGAACGTGAAGTCGGGCGCGGGGGCATGGCCACGGTATACCTCGCACGAGACTCCAGGCATAATCGAGCGGTCGCCGTCAAGATTTTGCGTGCGGAGATTGCGGCCTGGCTCGGGCACGAGCGCTTCCTCCGAGAAATCCAGATAGCCGCTGGGCTCACCCACCCGCACATCCTTCCACTGTACGACTCCGGCGAGACCGGCGGTCTCCTCTATTACGTCATGCCCTATGTGGATGGCGAGTCACTGCGCGATCGCATTCAGCGCGAAGGGCGGCTCCCACACGCGGACGCGCGCCGCATAGCCCGCGAGGTAGCAGATGCGTTGTCTTACGCGCACTCACACAACGTCGTGCATCGTGATATAAAGCCGGGAAACATCCTGCTCGAAGGGCGTCATGCGGTGGTGGCCGACTTCGGCATCGCGCGGGCCCTGAGCCAGGCCGGGGGTGAAGAGCTGACGACCAGTGGCCTGGTCATCGGTACGCCGATGTACATGAGCCCCGAACAGATCTCAGGATCTCAGCTCGACGGCCGCAGCGATGTCTACAGCCTGGGGTGCGTACTTCATGAGATGGTACTGGGCGAGCCCCCTTTCAAGGGTCCATCTCCGCATGTTATCGCCTCCAGGCAGTTGTACGAGGACCTGCCACCGATGGCGGTAGCCGATGCGATGCCTCCGGACATCTCGGCCACGATCGAAAAGGCGCTTGCCAAGTCTCCCAGCGATCGTTTTGAAGACGCCGCATCGTTCGCCGATGCGCTCGCAACGCCCGGCACTCGGGGGATCGCCCCGAACCCGGTGCGCCGCCGCCGGCGAATCTGGAGGTATGCCGCCATCGTCGCGGTGATGATGGCAGGCGTGGCGTTTCTGTGGTGGTATGCGGGGGGTGTCCGGGCCCCGATTCAGCCCGCATGGGTTCTGGTCTCCGACTTCGAGGGCTCGACCGGAGCGGGGAACGTCACGGAAGCCATCCGCGAGCTGGTGACTGCCGAGCTGGACCAGTCGCGCCACGTGGCACCGATGCCTCGCCAGCAGCTGCGCTTGGCGATGCGCGATGCCGGTTTGCCCGATTCAGCGAGTCTGACGCCCGATCGGGCGCGGGAGCTGGCACTACGCAGCTCGGTACGTGCGATCCTGACCGGCAGCGTTCAGGCGGTCGGGCCGGGTCAATACTCGATCGTGGTGCGCGCCATAGATGCCGAGGAAGGAACTCCGATTCTCACCGCCACCGAGGCGGCAACCGATCGTGACCTGGTCTCCAAAGCGCAGGAGCTCGGCCGGCAGATCCGCCGGGGCCTGGGTGACCGGCGTTCCGATGTCGAGTCGAACAAGCCGCTGACTCAGGTGGCCACTCCCTCGTTCGAAGCTTATCGCAAGTATGTGGACGCGCTCAGCCTCAGCGCCAAAGGTGATGTGGATGCCAGCAATCGGTTGCTGCGTGAGGCGCTGGTCCTGGATTCGGGATTTGCCGCGGCATGGGGCTCGATGTCCGTGAACTATGCCCTGGCGCGGGATGCCGACTCCTCGCGCCTCACGCTTCTCGAGGCTCTCAAGCGGCCGGAGCGTCTTAGCGCCGCGGAGAGATACCGACTGGAGGCTGAGGCGGCCTACCGGGTGAACTACGATCTGCCTGCTGCGGTTCGCTGGTATGAGCTGCACCTGGAGCACGCGCCCCAATCAGTCAGCGGGCACAATAATCGGGGGGTATACCTGTCGTCTCTGGGGCGCTACGAGGAGGCGCTGGAGGAGTTCCAAACGGCGACAAGGCTGGATCCCTTCGGCGCATCTCAGGCGCAGGTTCAGCTGTTCAACCAGGTTGCCATTCTCGTAGCGCTGGGTCGCTCCCGGGAAGCCGGCGAGGTCAGTCGCCAGCTCACCGGCCACTTTGCCGAATATGCCACGCTGTTGCAGGCCACTGCCGCTGGTCGCTGGAAAGAGATCGAGCCTCTGGCGGAGGGTCTCGCCGGCCCCGCAACACCCTCATGGTTGCGGGCGCCCGCCGTGACCCTCCTGGCCGGCGCCCTCACCGCACAAGACAACGTGGCTGCCGCGGAGGAGGTCTTGCGGCAGGCCGCGGACTCGGCGCGCGGGCCGACTTCGTACTGGTACTGGCAAGCTCGCCTGGTGCTCGCCACGGCGAGCGGGCGTCACCTGGCGGCTGACCTGCAGCGACTGATCGGTGATACGACTCCCGCTGGATTGACGCTGTCCGGCTGGACCTCAGCCATTGCCGGAGACACTACCACCGCCCGCACCTTGCTTGCTCGAATAAAACGATTGCCGGCAATCGAGCAACGGCGTCTCGGAGATGGGCCGCTGCTGCTTGGGGCCTCGATCGCCAGTCGAGGTCGCCGCTGGAAAGAAGTCATCGGGTTGATTGGTCCTTCGGCTCAGCGCGGTGAGCACGATGGTTCGAGTCCGGCCCAGGTCGCCAGCATCAGCCTCCGCTGGCTGGTCGCGGACGCCTACGAGCGGCTTGGTCGCGCCGATTCCGCCGCGGTCTACTACGAGCTGGCTGTCGCTCCGACGAGGGTGCCGTTCAGCCATCTCGCACTGCGCGGGCTGGTCTATCCGTTTGCACAACGTCGTCTGGCACGTTTCCGTGGCTCTAACGATCAACTCAACTCTGCAGGAGGTCCCAATGCAAACGAAGCTGCTGCTGGTGCTGGCCACCACTATCGGGGTCGGATCAGGATGTGGTGGAGAGAACTCAAAGAGCGATATGGCTAGGCTACCGGATTCGCAGGCCGATATGGCTAACATGCCGGAGTCTCAGCCCGGAACGGCTAGAATGTCGGACACCATCATCCGCTACATGTCTGATACGATCATCAAGAAGCAGAACATGGCGAACCTTCGTGACACTATCATCAAGCACAAGGCATCGAAGGATCGTGACACCATCATCATGCATGCAGCTGCCACGGTCGACAGCTGCAAGAAGATTCCGCGTCCGCCGGAGTGTCCACTAAAGTTTCTCGGCCTGAAGGTCGACACGATCATCAAATAGGCTCGTACCAAGGATGATGTGCCGGTAGCCCCGGCCGGGAGGCCGGCCTATACTCCGGGATGTCCGTCACCGCAGGCACCGAGGAACCCGCGCGGCCGAACCCGCTCCGGCAGCGTCTACCACCGAGATGGATGGTATTCAGCGGTGCCGTCCTCTCACTTCTTGTGGTCAGCCTCTGGCTCCGGGCCACCACACCGAACCGGGGGCAGCCCCTTCCGCCCGCGGCCCGGGCCAGCTCGCTCGCGGTTCTTCCGTTCGTCAACACCAGTCCCGATGTAGCCGATGACTACCTGGGTTATGGGATTGGCGCAGAGCTGACTCGGGCATTCACCGCTGTAAGAGGTATTCAGGTCAGTCCCCGCTCATCTGCATTCGCGCCCCGGCAGGTACGGGGCGACCCGCGCATCGCCGGCCGGCGCATGGGCGTCGCGGCCGTACTCATGGGCACCGTGCGCCGCTCGACGGACCGAATCCGCGTCACAGCACGCCTGATCGATGTGGACGAAGGATTCGACATCTGGTCCGAAGCATACGAACGTCAGGGGAGCGAGCTGCTGGACATCGAAGGCGAAATCCGGGGCGCCGTAGCCGGCGCGCTCAGGACGCCACTTACGTCCGACTCCATTTCCGAGCCGCTCAAACCCACCACCAGCGTCCAGGCATACGATGCCTACCTCGCGGGGCGCTACGAGCTCGACCATCCGGAACCCGGAAGCGCCCGTCGCGCACAGGCGCATCTGACCCGCGCAGTTCGAATCGACTCTGCATTCGCACGGGCGCACGCGGCGCTCGCCGAGGCGCACATGCTGCGCGGCGGTCTGGACGCGGTATCTCCAGTGATGGCCATACCGCAGGCCAAATCCGCAGTCACTCGCGCGCTCGAGCTCGACAGCACCCTGGCCCAGGCGCACGCGACGTTGGGAACGATCCGCTTCGTGTTCGATCGAGATTGGGGCGGAGCGGAGGTGGAGTTCCGGCGTGCCCTGGCTCTGGAGCCGAATGCCCCCGAACTCTATCCGCCCTATGGGCGCTACCTGCTCGCGATGGGCAGAATCGATGAATCCCACAGCTTCATCCAGCGAGCGTTGCAGCTCAGCCCGCTGTCGCCCTGGCTCACCCATCAGCTCGGCTGGCACTATCTGCACGCCCGGCAGTACGACCGCGCCCGGGAAACACTGCAGCGAGCCATGGTCATGGACAGCAGCGCATGGCGGGTGGATCTCGACCTTGCCCTCCTGGAGCACGCCGCCGCCAACTATCCTGCCGCCGAGGCTCACCTCCGAAGAGCCGAAGCCTCGGTTCCGCAGCGGCCCGAGATTCTGGCCGCTGCCGCTCAGCTGCATGCTGCTCAGGGAAGATCGGAAGAAGCGAAAGAGCTCCTCGCCCAGCTTCAGGCCGGCGCATCCGACCGCTACATCTCGCCCTACTTGATCGCCGCGGTGCAGGCCTCTCTCGGGCAGCGGACCGCGGCGTTCGCATCCCTCGATCGGGCGGTGAAAGAGCGGGCAGAGCTGCTCGCCTACCTTCGTATCGACCTTCGGGTAGACTCCCTACGCACCGACCGCCGCTTTTCTCGCCTGACACGCCAGCTTCGGCTACCATAGAGGGCCAGGCGCCCCGGGCACAGGCATGCGCTTGGTCTAGCTCCGCCTGTGGACCAACCGTATGTTAGCTCTCCGCTGGGAAGGCGAAGTATGGTTGACATATTGGAGCGCCTGCGCGCCGCTCTAGCGGAACGCTACGCGGTCGATCGTGAGCTTGGCCGCGGAGGCATGGCCACAGTGTACCTGGCCCGGGATCTGAAGCACGACCGCCTGGTCGCCATCAAGGTCCTCCGCCCAGCCCTCGCTGAATCCCTGGGTCCCGGCCGATTTCTCCGGGAAATCAGCATTGCGTCCCGTCTGGTCCACCCCAATGTCCTCCCAGTCCATGACTCGGGAAGCGCCGAGGGGCTGCTCTTCTACGTCATGCCGTATGTGGCGGGGGAGAGTCTGCGTGACCTGATCCGGAGGGAAGGCCAGCTTCCGGTTGAGGAGGCGGTAAGGATCGCCCAGGAGGTAGCGCTAGGGCTGAAGCACGCCCATGCGGAGGATGTGGTCCATCGGGACATCAAGCCTGAGAACATACTGCTGGAGTCCGGCCAAGCCGTGATCGCGGACTTCGGCCTGGCACGTGCGATCCATGCGTCGGCCCTGGACGACCTCAGCTCATCCGGACTCGCCATCGGTACGCCGTCCTACATGAGTCCGGAACAGGTCACCGGCGGAGACCAGATAGACGGCCGGAGCGACGTGTACAGCCTGGGTTGCGTGCTCTATGAAATGTTGGCCGGAGAGCCACCGTTCAACGGGCCCTCGGCTCAAGCTATAGCGGCGAAGCATCTGCACCTGCCGCCTCCACCACTGCGTACGGTGCGCCCCAGCGTCCAGCCGCACCTGGTGGCTGCCATCGAGCGGGCACTCGAGAAGGTTCCGGGCGACCGATTCCAGACGGCCGAGGAGTTCAGACGGGCACTCGGTCAGCCGGAACACCCAGTGGCAGAATCGAAGCCCAAACACAGTATGCCCCTATGGATGTGGGGCGGTGGATTGGTTGGCGTACTCCTGGCCTTGCTGGCGATAGTAGCAGTCACGCGGCGCCGCCACGATGTCTCGCCCTCTCCGGTCGGCCTCGTACTCATTCCCTTCGAAGAAAGCTCTCTCCCAGCCGACTCGCTTGGAGCAGCCGGTGCGGCACCTCATACTGTTCTAGCCGACGCGCTCGCCTGGCTGCCTGGAGTGCGCCCTCTCGACGGCACCATGCTGCTGAATGGGGGTCAGGATTGGCACGCGACGCCACTGCCCCAGCTTCTTCGCGGGGCACGAGGCCTGGGGGGTCGCTATCTGCTCACCGGTGCCATCTCCCGAGTGGATTCCGTCTCCGGATCGCGGGTCACTGTCGATCTCTACGCCGTTGATGGTGGTCAGCGGGTGATCAGGGCTGAGAAGACGGCTCCGCCGGGAGACTTGGCCGCTGCACTGGGCGAACTTGCCCTTGAGTCGGTGCGTGCCTTGACCTCGCGTGAGGGCTCGGCTTTGGGCTCTGCGGCAACCCTCTTCTCTGCCACGTCATCAGCCGAGGCTGTAGGCTATCTCCTTCAGGGGCAGCAGAAATTCTGGGGCGGAGACTACGACGGGGCAGCCTCCGCATTCGGCCGGGCCATTGCGGCAGACTCGGCGTGTGGGCTGGCCTACCATCGCCTGAGCGTCGCGGAGCTATGGAACCACGATTTTGCCGAAGCGCTCCGGGCGGCAGATGCCGGCCTGAGGAGAGGGAGGCAGCTGTCGCCGAGATGGGTCAGCCTCCTGCAAGCACAGCGTCAGTACGCTTTGCGGCAAGGGGACAGCGCTGCTGCTGCCTTCCAGCGAACGGTTTTGAACTACCCCGACGACATAGACGGGTGGCTGGGGCTGGGCGATGTGCTTTTTCACTTTGCCGGCATGGCGCCGAACATACCGATGGATTCCGAGCGGGCTCTGATGGAGGTGATTACACGCGACAGCTTCTTTGCTCCGATCTACGATCATCTGGCGGATTTGGCGTTTCTGAAGGGCGACGCGAAAGCTGCTCGGCTGTACATGGAGCGTCTCCCACCGGGAGACTTCCTGAGGCAGGCGCGCGAGGCCGCACTCACGCTTCGATTCGGGCAGCCGGCCCACCGCCGGGCGGCCCTGCAAAAATTACGAAAATCTGATCGTCAAACGCTTTCCGAGCTGGTCCGGCTGATTATTCACGCCTCATTTGACTTGCCGCTGGTGGACACTCTTGCCGGCTTCCTGATGCAACCGGATCGGACACCCGATGACCGCCGCCGAGGGGCGGAATACCGCCTGGCCGCTTTGTCTGCCTTGGGCCGGCCGGAGGAAGGGCTCGCGATCTGGCGATCCGTGAACAACCAGGACCTCGACGGATGGGTTCTTCAGGCGTACTTTGCCGGCTACCCCGTGAATTTGGTTGCCGAGCCGATGCTGTCGTCGGCGCGCGCGATGGTGTCACGACAGCCGATTGACCCCACCTCGTCTCCAGCCACAGAGTTGATCCAGGCGCTTCAGGCACTGGTCCACAGCGCCACTCTCCGGGGAGACTCCTCGGAAGTGCTGAGGGTTCTTTCTGTGGTAAGGTCGGCTGCTGGTGATCGCGATAGCTCTGATCCACTAGCTCCTGCCCTGACCGCCTCTCTTCAGGCGCGCCTGGCCCTGCTCGCGCATGATACGGTCGGAGCCATCAACCTCTTCACCAGATCCGTAGGCCGAAGTCTCTGGCCATACACCGACTTCTTCCCACTAAGCGGAATGGGGCCCCAGCGGCTGCTGCTCGGCAGGCTCCTCGCGAGTCAGGGACAAACCCAGGGTGCGGAGCGCTGGCTGGGTTCGTTCTCGAATTCCTGGGCAATGGGAGACCTGCTCTTTGTGGCACCAGCCAGACAGGTCCAGGCGACGCTGCCGTGAATACGGGCGCGCGCTCCAGTAACTAGATGTGTCACTTGGAAAACCCGAACAAGGAGGGACAATGTCTAACGGCAGCCCGTCAGTCGAAACCGCAATCGGCAACCTAGCGATCACTACTGAGCGATCGGTCACCCGCCAGACCCAGAAGCTAGACTCGGTGAGTGTTGGATCACCCGAATCGTACTACATGCTGGCAGCCTTCTGTTTCGATCTGTCCAGGAAGGTGAATTATATGTTCCGAGCCACGCGTGACTTTGCGCTGCAGGCCGACCCGGAGCTCGCCCAGCTCATGATCGAGGACAATGACGCAATAAACCAGGAGGGACTGACATGGGAGCAGCGCGCGAGAATCGCTGAGCAAATCATGCTGCGGTCGGTCGGGGAGCTCGGAGCCCAACACGAACAGGCCTTGCACGCAGTCGCCGCAAGGCGCCAGGGCAGCTAGCGATAATGGGAGCGGCAGGGCCCAGGAACGATGGTAGTTCCATCAGCCCCGCCGCTTGCCCCGCACAAAGTGCCTCGCTACAATCCCCACCCGATGACTATGAGTTCCGTCCGCCACTTCCTCGCAATCCCAGACTTCAGCAAGCCCGAGCTCGTTTCCCTCTTCGACCTGGCGGCCAGGATGAAGCAGGGCAGCTACCGGGAAAAACCGCTGCTTGGCAAGACGCTGGGGATGATCTTCGCGAAGGCCTCGACCCGCACTCGAGTTTCCTTCGAGGTGGGTGCCTTCCAGCTCGGTGGCCACGCTCTCTTTCTCTCGGCCCGTGATATCCAGCTCGGCCGCGGCGAGCCGATTCGTGACACCGCCCGGGTGCTCTCGCGCTACCTCGATGGCATCATGATCAGGACCTATGATCATGCGGACGTCGAGGAGCTGGCCCGGTACGGGTCGATCCCCGTCATCAACGGGCTCACCGATCTGCTGCACCCGTGCCAGGTGCTCGCCGATCTGATGACGGTGCGCGAGGCACTGGGTGGCTGGGACGACAAGGTGGTGGCATGGATCGGCGACGGCAACAACATGGCCAATAGCTGGATCAACGCAGCCGGTACCCTCGGCTTCGAGCTACGGCTGGCGTGTCCGGAGGGCTACAAGCCGGACGCCAAGATACTGCAGCGGAATGCCGCGAAGACTCGGATCACCGTCACGACTGATCCCCAGGAGGCGGCGCGCGGGGCCCACGTCATCAACACCGACGTGTGGGCATCCATGGGACAGGAAGAAGAGCAGGAGAAGCGAGTCCGGGCCTTCCAGGGTTACATGGTAGACACGCGGCTGATGGCCTCGGCCGCGCCAGGCGCCATCTTCCTCCATTGTCTGCCGGCGCACCGGGGCGAGGAGGTCGCCGAAGATGTGATCGAGGGCAAACAGTCCCGGGTGTGGGATCAGGCCGAGAACCGGCTCCACGTGCAGAAGGCCGTAATGGCGATTCTTATGGGAAACAACGAACAATAAACGGTGAAAAGTGAACAGGAGGGCGGGGACGGGCCCGTTCACTGTTTACCGTTCACCGTTCACGCCTGGATTAAACATGACCGCTACCCCGACACTCAGACGAACCGCTTTGTTCGATGCCCACCGCTCCTTAGGCGCCAAGATGGTTCCGTTCGCCGGCTGGGAAATGCCCGTGCAGTATCCCACCGGGATCCTCGCCGAGCACCATGCCGTGCGCACTGGCGCGGGGGTCTTCGACGTCTCGCACATGGGTGAGTTCGAGATTACCGGGCCTGACCGGAACGCCTTCGTGAATCGTGTCACCTGCAACGACGTGAGTGCGCTGAAGCCGGGAGGTGTACAGTACTCCGGGATTCTGACCCCCGAAGGCACGTTCGTGGACGACTGTACGGTCTACCGGTTCGAAGACAAGCTGATGATCGTGGTCAACGCATCGAACACGGAGAAAGCGTGGGAGCACATCGTGGAGCAGAAGGGAGGCATCAACGTCCGTCTCAAAGACATCTCGAGCGAGGTCGGACTGCTCTCGGTGCAGGGGCCTCACGCCGAGATGGTGCTTCAGCCCCTCACCTCCAGCCATCTCCCGGACATCGCCTACTATCACTTCGTCACCGGAAAAATTGCCGGGGCGGAGTGTTTCATCTCGCGCACGGGGTACACCGGCGAGGATGGCTTCGAGCTGTACTGCCGGGAGCGCGACACGGTGAAGATCTGGGAGGCGCTCCTCGCGGGTGGCGCCAAACCCATCGGGCTCGGTGCCCGGGATTCACTGCGAACCGAGATGGGGTACGCGCTCTACGGCAATGAGATCGACGAGCACACCACGCCGCTGGAAGCGGGACTCGGCTGGATCGTGAAGCTGGACAAGGGCTCGCCATTCACCGGCGATACGGCACTAAGGGCTCAGAAGCTCCGCGGCGTCACCCGAAAGCTCGTCGGGTTCGAGCTAAAGGGCCGCGGCTTTCCGCGTCACGGCTATTCGGTGTACCACGAGGGGCGCCAGGTGGACGTGGTGCGAAGCGGCACCATGAGCCCGTCACTCGGCCTGCCGATAGGAACCACCTATCTCCCCGCGGGGGCCGCGAAACCCGGCACGAAGTTCGACGTGGAGTGCCGGGGCGAGCGTCTGCCGGCAGAGGTGGTGACCCGGCCGTTCTGGAAGAAGGGAAGCGCGAGGAAAACACTGTAGCAGATCCCACCATACCTGCCCCGTAGCAGTTGCTGCGCAGATCCGTTCGCATCCGTGCGGCCAATTTTGGCGCGCAGCGTCATACTCAAGCACGAGAACGGTTTAGTCTCCGTGCAGAAGTTGACAGGTCCGCAGCCGGCTGCACTCCTAACCGCAGTCCCCTGCAGGACTTGCAGCCCCTTCCGTTCATCCATAGGATCATTGTAGAAGGAGCAATGTGGCCGTTCCCCCCTGACCCGTCCCGTCGATTGGAGGCGGCACCCCAAGGAGGCCAGATGCCAGTCCGCCTCAGCCAGGCCACGATTCTCGTGGTAGATGACGAAGTAGCGCTGCGCCAGCTGATCGTCCGGCAACTCCGCATAGAGGGCTACAAGGTGCTCCAGGCCAGTTACGGCCTGGAAGCGCTCGCTGTAGCGGCCGCCTCGCCAGAGCCGATCGATCTCGTGCTCAGTGACATCCGGATGCCGGGGATGCCCGGCACCGAACTCGCGCAGCGTCTGATGGCGGAGCATCCCGGCTTGCAGGTGGTCCTCATGTCGGCCCACCCCATCGATGATTTGACGTTCAGCACCGACTGCCGCGGTGTCATTACCGTACTTAACAAACCATTCGAGAGTAAGAGCCTGCTGGCACTCGTGAAGCTTGTGCTGGAGGCAACCTCCACCGCGCCGGAACAGACGGAGCCGCTCAAGGCGCGCCGGCTACAAAGCATTCGAAACCGTTGGAAAATCAGTCGCAACAAAAAAGCAACCAGGTCAAGCAAGGGACAGACCAGGCCGACGCTCGACACATCGGACCCTTCAGGGTCATCAGGAGACGAGCACTAGGTCTCGAGACCAGCCCGAACCGGTGCCAATTGCAGCAGGCTTACATGGAGTTGACACGCGAACAGATCGCGACAGCGCATCGTCTGGTTCAGCCGTACATCAGGCGCACGCCGGTGATCGAGGTCGATTCATCCGACTTCGGTCTGGCGCCTTCCGTCCGGCTCTGGCTCAAGCTCGAGCTGATGCAGCACACCGGGTCGTTCAAGCCGCGTGGTGCCTTCACCAACCTGCTCCAGCGTCAGGTGCCGGTCGCGGGAGTGGTCGCCGCGTCGGGCGGTAACCACGGCGCCGCGGTCGCGTTCGCCGCGATGCGGCTCGGCATCCCCGCAAAGGTCTTCGTGCCCACCGTTGCATCTCCGTCCAAGATTCAGCTGATAGAGGACTGCGGCGCCGATGTGGTGGTCGGAGGAGACCGCTATGCCGACGCACTCGCCGCGAGCGAGATCTGGGCCGAATCCACCGGGGCGATGCCGGTGCACGCCTACGATCACCCCGAGACCATTCTGGGGCAGGGTACCGTCGGAGCCGAGCTCGAGGAGCAGGTGCCGGAGCTCGATACGCTGCTGGTCGCGGTCGGTGGAGGAGGGCTGCTGGGTGGAATCGCAGCCTGGTATGCGGGGTCATCGCGCGCCCCCCGCCTCATCGGAGTCGAGCCCGAGCAGGCACCCACCCTGACCCTGGCGCTTGCTGCCGGCCGGCCGGTGGACGCGCCTGCCGGCGGTGTCGCCGCTGATTCGCTGGCCCCGCGCCGAGTCGGCGAGCTGATGTTCCCGCTGGCGCAGCGCCACGTCGAGCAGGTGCTGCTGGTCTCGGATGGCGCGATCGTCGCGGCCCAGCAGGCGCTATGGCGCGTGCTCAGAATCGCAGCGGAGCCGGGTGGTGCGGCGGCGTTCGCGTCGCTGCTGGCAGGCCGGTATCAGCCGGCCGACGGTGAGCGCGTGGGAGTCATACTCTGCGGCGGCAACACCACGGCGGTGTCTTTCAGCCGATAGTGGTCGCATTCAGGCGGGTGGTATCTTCCAGCATGATCCCTCTTCGTGGCGTCGGCAGGAGCAGCGCTGGTCTTTGCCCGCTGTTCCTGCTGCTCTGTCTGTTCGGCTGCGAAGCGTCCAGCCAGCCACCGAACCCCGCCAGCCTCAACCCCATTGCCCGCCGCTACGTCACGCTTGCGCTCGGACTCGGCGCTCACGATCCCAACTATGTCGATGCGTACTACGGCCCTGACGACTTGCGCACCGTTGCCCGGGCGGAGTCGCTCACCGTCGCCGAAATTCGGTCGGCGGCCGATTCGCTGATCGGCATCCTGGGCGACACGGTGCCGCCCTACAGCGACTCGCTGATCGGATCGCGCCATCGGTATCTCCGGACTCAGCTTGGATCCATGGCGGCTCGCGCGGGCATGCTCGAGGGCCGGCGGCTGAGCTTCGACGAAGAAGCACGGGTGCTGTACGGTGTCACTCCACCGGATTTCGAAGACGCCCACTTCGACTCCTTGCTGGCCCGGCTGGATTCTCTGCTCCCCGGCCGCGACCGCCTGGTGGAACGATTCCAGCGCTTTCGTGACCGGATGGTCATTCCCGCTGCGCGAGTGGACACGGTATTCCGCGCCGCGATCGCGGCGTGCCGAGCGCGCACGCGGGCTCATATGGAGCTGCCGGAAGGCGAGCGGTTCGACCTGGAGTATGTGAAGGGCACACCGTGGAACGCCTACAACTGGTACAAGGGAAACTTCCACAGCCTGATCCAGGTCAATCTCGATTTCCCGATTCCGGTGGATCGAGCGGTGGACCTCGCCTGCCACGAGGGCTATCCCGGGCACCACGTCTACAACGCAAGTCTGGAGAAGGCGCTGTTTCGAGAGCGTGGGTGGGTGGAGATCTCGATCTATCCGTTGTTCAGTCCCCAGTCGCTCATCGCCGAGGGCAGCGCCAATTTAGGCATCGACATGGCGTTCTCACCCTCGGAACGCGTGGCGTTCGAGCGGGACTCGCTCTTTCCACTGGCCGGCCTAGACACGTCGCTCGCTGATCGAAATGCGGCGGTTCGGACGGTGTACGAGGAGCTGAACTACGCCCGCAACGAAGTCGCGCGCGGATACCTGGATGGGAAGCTCACGAAGGCCGCAGCGGTAGAAGCCATGAGCCGTTACTGGTTGATCGCGCGTGATAATGCGGCCAAGCAGCTGCGGTTCATCAACACCTACCGCAGCTATGTGATCAACTACAATCTGGGTCGTGATCTCGTGGCGGGTTGGGTGAGCCACCAGGCGGGAGACTCGCGGGAGGAGCGCTGGCGCGCGTTCGGAACTCTGCTCTCCTCGCCCCGGCTGCCCGGTGATTTGAAGTAGCGTCAGCTCCCATGCCTATCCGACTGGCGATCCTTACGATTTCCGATGCCGGCAGCCGCGGCGAGCGGGCCGACGCGTCCGGCGATCTCATCGCCAGCTGGGCGAAGGAACGCGGCTACACTCTCGCCGAGCGCGCGCTGGTTCCGGATGAGACGGTGCGCATAGCGACTATCCTCAGCGGGTGGGCAGACAGGGACCGGGCCGACGTCATCCTCACCACCGGTGGTACCGGACTCACGTCGCGCGACGTCACCCCGGAGGCAACGCGTGCGGTCCTCGACAAGGAAGCACCCGGCATTGCCGAGGCGCTCCGCATGAGCGCCTTTCCAAAATTCCCGCGGGCCGCTCTCTCGCGAGGGCTCGCCGGGGTTCGTGCGAGGACGCTGATCGTCAACCTTCCGGGTAGCACCGGCGGCGTGCGGGATGGCTTGGCGGTGCTCGGCGACCTCCTGAGCCACGCGGTCGAGTTGGTGACAGAGAAGAAGACCGGGCACTAGGAAGTCGCCAGGCGCCAGACGGAAGTTGCCACGTTCACCTAACAGGAGTCTCCGTGACCCGTACATTTCTCTCCCTCCTCGGCTTGGCCATGATCTGGTCCTGCGGATCCACTCGTACCGCCCCGAAGCCGGCGGCCCCGGAATCCGCGGCGCCACTCACCAGCGAAGCCGAAGGGCCGCTGAAGCATCGGCCTGCACCCACCTCGCCCGAGATCACGGCCGCCGATCTCATGACCCGGCTATACATCTTCGCCGACGATTCGATGCTGGGACGTGAAGCGGGCACCGAGGGAAACGTCAGGGGAACGAACTACCTCGCCGCCGAGGCGCGGCGCATCGGCCTGCAGCCGGCGGGAGAGAACGGCACCTACTTCCAGACAGTGCCGATGATGCTCCGCACGCCGGACTCCACTTCCACCGTGCAGGTCGAGGGCACCGCGCTGAAGGTGAATCAGGACTTCATCCCGCTGCCGCTGTATCCGTCCTTCCTGCCTTACGGCTCGGAGCTCCAGGCCGAGAACCCTGTCGCATTCTACGTCGGGCGCGTGGGCGACAGTCTGACCGCCGCGGTGCTGGCGCAGGCCGCCGGAAAGCTGGTGGTATTCGGTCCCACGCTGGGAGAAGATGGGAAACCGATCCCCAGCCTTTTCGGCAAAGGTGGACCGCCGGTCGTGGCCGGTGCGGCAGGAGTCGCAATCGCGACCCTCGACCTGGTACCGCCGGCTCAGATCGAGTTCCTCACGAAACCACAGTCGGTGCTGACTTCCACCGTCGACCAGGTCCGGGGACGTCCGCTCGGCCTCCTGATCACGTCGGCGACGGCGGAGCGGCTCTTCGGCGCGCCCGTCGCGGGCCTCATACCCGGCACGACCGGGAAGCCGCTCGGCGGGCAGCTGAAGTTCACCGCGACGCAACCCGCCGCGCCGGCCCGGAACGTGGTGGCGATCCTGCCCGGCGGCGATCCCCATCTCAAGGGAACGTACGTCGCGCTTGGCTCCCACAACGATCATCTCGGCACTCAGCCGGGAGCCGACGCGGTGGATCACGATTCGCTGCGGCTCTTCAATGCAGTGTCGCGTCCCGAAGGCCAGAACAAGCCGCCCAGGCCGTTGAGCGCAACTGACAGCGTCGCCGTGCAGCGTCGGCTCGACAGCCTGCGCCGGGTCCGGCCCGCGCGGGCCGACTCGATCTTCAACGGCGCCGATGACGACGGCTCCGGCTCGGTGGCAATGCTGGAGATCGCCGAGGCGTTCGCCCGCGGCGAGAAGCCGAAGCGGTCGCTCCTGTTCGTGTGGCACACGGCGGAAGAGAAGGGGCTCTACGGATCGCAGTGGTTCACCGATCATCCCACGGTGCCGCGCGATTCGATCATCGCGCAGCTCAACATGGACATGGTAGGCCGAGGGAGGAGGAGCGACACCGAGCGCGGCGGACCGAATGCGCTCGGACTGGTCGGCTCGCGCCGGCTTTCCACCGAGCTGGGAGACCTGATCGAGCGAATCAACCGGGGCCGACAGCCGCCGTTCGAGATCGATTACACCTACGACGCCAACGGCCATCCTGACAACGTCTACTGCCGGAGCGATCACTACATGTATGCCCGCTACGGCATTCCGATCGCGTTCTTCTCGAGCGGTATCCACCGTGACTACCACATGGTCACCGACGAGCCGCAGTACATCGACTACGCGCGCATGGCCCGGATCGCAGCGTTCATTCGTGATGTCGCGCGCGGCGTGGCTGATCTGGATCACCCGCCGGTGGTGGACAAGCCGAAGCCCGATCCGAAGGCACCCTGCCAGCAGTGATGTAAAGACGTCAGGCGTCAGACGGCAGACATCAGTCGCCAGTAAAATCAGATTCGAGTACATCAGGGATTCCTCTGACGACTGATAACTGACGACTGGCGTCTAGCGTCTGGTGTCCGGAGTCTTTCCTCTATTGCCCCGCGAGCCGCTCCAGTCCCGCACGGGCTTCGCGCACGTACGGTTCCAGCTGAGGGTCCGCGTGCCGCCAGAGGTCGGCCACGAGCTGGTACGAGTCCATGGCCTTCTGATGCTCCCCCAGCTTCTCCGCGATCCGCCCCCGCTCCAGGAAGCCGATGCCGGAGAGTGTCCCCCCACCCCAGACCCAGCGGTCCAGTACCGCTCCCGCCCGCGGCGCCCGGCCACCGGCAGCAAGCAGGCGAGCCTCCGTCAGCTTTGCATGAAAGCAATAGTTGGCCATACAGAGCTGTTCCGGAACGGCCTGGAAGAGGCCGAGCGCCCTGGCGGTATCGGCTCGGGCCAGTGCGAGATACGCCCTGGCGGTGGCATGCAGGTAGTCGCTCCGGAGCTTACCGCGCGGGGTCGTCGGCCCCCTCGACTCCTGCTCGGCACGCAGCGCGAACCTCGCGATCGCGGCGGTGTCTCCCCGTGCCAGCCACCAGGGGAGGCCCTGCAGCTGTCGCGGCGTGTTGACGCCGCCACTCGGCCATGCTTCCGGGGAGTCGTACGATCTCTGGAACGTCGCGGCAGCGAGGGATTCTGGCACCGCGCCGAGTAGGGCGAGTGTGAAGAACGGATCGAGGAAACGGCTGAACCGCGATCCGTGTGCGTCGAGGAGTAACCGGCGATTCACTACGTACGCCTCCCGAAGCCGCCCTCGGTACGCCAGCTGGTTCGCCAGCAGCTGCGGATACATGAGCGTATCCGACCAGGGTTGGGAACCGTTCCCGCCCTGCCGGGTCATCAGCGCCCGGGCCACCCGGATGGCGGCTTCACCCGAGTCGGTCCACGATCCGAGGTGGCCCACGGCGACGTCGAAGAGCACTCTGGCAGAGGCGCTGTCGAGCGCACGAGCCGTCTCGAATGAGCGTGACCGCTCCGGATCGAGTAGCAGGGCCGCGAGACGAATCGACGGCTCGTTGACGTCGGTAGGATCCAGGCGCAGGTAGGCATCCGCGTACTTGCGAGCGAGATCGGGCTGGTTCAAGCGAATCGCAAGCTCCACCGTGTGTCCGTAGCCCGGGGCGAAACCCGGGTCGAGGGCGATCGCGCGGTCGAATGCCTCGAGCGCAGGGCCGGGGAGGCTGCCGAGTGGAAGATTGGCGTGAAAGCGTTCCTCCCCGACTTCCAGCCACATTTCAGGGTCGCCGGGATATCGGCCGACCGCTTCCTCCATGATGGCACGAGCTCGATACGAGAACCGGATCAAGTCCGCCGTGTTGGTCGCGTCGGCCTCCGCGACATCGAACGAGTCGGCGGCGAGCAGCAGGCTATCCCTGGGCGACAGGCCACGGCGTAGGGTGACCGACCGGCGTTTGTACTCCAGGGCCGCTCCGTACGTAGCTGAGCTGACAGGGCCCCAGTCGAGCACATATCCCATGCGGCGATAGGCCAGCGCGAAGGTGCTGTCCGCGGCGATGGCCTGCTCGTAGTGAACCATGGCAGAGTCCCAGAGGCCCCGACGATAGAGCTGCTCGCCATGTAAAAAGGCCTTCAGCGCTGGCAGCGACCTGGAGCCGATCGATACCCGCCGCACGGCTCCGATCGGCCGCTCCTGCCCCAGCACCTGAAGGATCCTGACCCCCAGTGAGTCGGCCAGGTCGCCCACGGTCGCAGTGTCGCCTCTAACCTCGATGTCGGGTTCGACTCTCTCACCGGCGCGGTCCAGCACCGTCGCGTTGAGAGTGACGGTGTCTCGTACCCGGCGTACGCTGCCGAAGACGACCAGCCCGGCGCCGGTGCGCTGCCCGAAGCTTTCAGCCGACACTCGGTCCGCCCGGCCGCGCCAGCGCTTGAGTCCGACAGTTTGCGGAACCGTGCGCAGTGGTCCGGCGTCATCGAGAGATCGGGACAAAATATCCACCAACCCCTCTCGCCAGATATTCAGCGCCGGATCGAGCACCTCGAACGGGGCGATGGCCAGCAGGTTGGGATCGGTCGGAAGATCCGTCCGGCTCCCTGACAGGAGAGTTCCGGCGAACACCAGTCCTGCCAGACCGGCCGCCGCCACCCACCTGGTCCCAGCAGAGCGGCGTCGGGGCAATGCAGCATCTCGAAGGGCGAGACGCGCAACTGGCTCTTCTGCCGGTTTGGGCGTGTCACTGGAAGGGGGGCTCGATGGAGGCTTCGACCCTTGGCGGGGTATCGCCCGCGAGCGGATAACGTCTATCAAAGACAATGTCTCGGGAGATGGCAGCACTTCCAGTTCCTGGGCCAGACGCGCTTCCAGCGCCTGGTACTCCTGCAACGCTGCTCCCCGGTCGCCGGCCCGGTCCAGAAGCTCGATCAAACGGCACGCGGGTTTCTCATACTCGGCTGACAGGGCCACGGCGCGCCGCGCGTATCCGGCAGCACTGGCCCAGTTTCCGCCCTGCTCCTCGATAGTAGCCAGCGCCCACGCGGCCTCCCCCGCCCGCCCACGAAGATGGTTTCGCTGCCCTTCGAGCCAGCTCTCGAACCCGGGGGCATCCGGTACGTAGAATCCCTCGAGCAAGTCCCCCCGGTACAGCGCTAACGCCTCCTCCGCCGCGCCGGATTCGACGCAGGCGAGGAAGGCGGAGACGTCGCACCAGAAAGCGGTGCGGTCCAGCGCGACCTCGTCGCCGCGGGTGACGATTGCCCCCACACCCAGCTGGGGTCGCAGAAAGGACAGGGCGTTGCGGAGGGCGCCTCGCGCGTGCGGCTGATCGAGCTCCGGCCAGAATAGACTCAGCAGGGTGTCGCGGCGGTGAAATCCAGGGGGCGTTGCCGCGGCCAGGTAGAGTAGCAGGGCGAGTCGCTTGGGCTGGGAAACGAGCGCGCCGACCGCGCTGGGTTCGGGGCCCACGAGCTCCAGCGCGCCGAGGGTTCGCAACTCGATCATAGACCGTCCGTTTGAGGCGCCTAACCCGGTCCTGACTGCCCGGAGACGGCCAGCGTACGACTGGGTGACGCTACGGCCTTAAGGTACGTCCGGGATCCCACTTCCACACCCCCGCAACATCGCGTCTTCCTCCCGTCCAGGGACCCCCCTCAGTGCAGCCGAGTTGCGCGACAGGGAAGGACGCGGCCCTTATCTCATGGAGACCGATTATGCCGACACTATCCTTCCGAGTTCTTACCATACTGATCTTGGCCGCCGGTGCAGGATGCGGCGGCGGCGGCGGCCCTGTTGATCCTCCCGAGAGCGTACTGACGACACTCCAGGTAACGCCCGCCACCGCAACGCTGTTTACCGCGGCACCCGGAAACACTGCCTCGCTCGCTGTTGTGGCAAAGGATCAGAACGGGCAGACGATTGCCAACGCGGGTATCCCCAGCTTTTCAAGTGAGAACAGCGCCATCGCCGAGGTCGGGGATGACGGGATCGTCACTGCGAAGGGCCCCGGGATCACGCGGATTACGGCGTCGCTCACGGCGAATGGGGTAACGGAGACCGCGGTCACGACGGTGACAGCTCAAGTTGCTGCGGCAAACGTAGGCGTCACGGCACCGGCGCTCCAGTATCAGCCTGGCACCGTAGACGTGCAGGCGGGCGGGGCTGTGACCTGGACTTTCGGACCCATTCACCACACCGTCACGTTCACGACAACCGGCGCGCCGCAGAACATTGGAGAGCTTCAGGACGGGTCCGCTGCCCGCACCTTCCCCGCCAGTGGCAGCTACAACTATCGCTGCGACATACATCCGTCGATGACTGGCCTGGTCCACGTGCACTGATTGAGGGCGGCGGGCCCGCACTCCGATCGGATCCTTAGCGGCGCGGATGACGAAGGCGCACGGTGCGACTGGCGATTGGCCTCTGGCTCCCATTATCGTAAGCAGAGAACTCAGTAAGGAAGCTGACAATGCGGGTGATGGTATCGGGCGTTGCCGGGGTGCTGATGGTCCTGGCAAGTGCGTGTGGGGGTGGAGACGGCGGGTCCGGACCGGAACCCCGTGTGCTCACCACCCTGGAGCTCACGCCGATGACGGCCGGTTTGTTCACCGTGGCTCCGGGGAATACGGTCCCCCTGACGGTGGTGCCGAAGGATCAGGACGGCCAGGTCATGACCGGAGTCGGCCTCCCGGCCTTCTCGACCAGCAACGCCGCAATCGCCACCGTCGACGGCAATGGAGTCGTAGTCGCGGTTGCGCCTGGCACCGCCGAGATCTCGGCAGCATTGACAGCTGGAACCGAGACAGAAGCGGCCACCATGCAGGTGACCGTTCAGGAGGCGGCGGCGAGCGCATCGGTCACCGCTCCTTCGCTGGAATACATTCCCGCAGCCGTAGATGTGCGGGCAGGCGGCGAGGTAACCTGGACGGCAGGACCCGTGGACCATACCGTCACATTCACCACGCCCGGGGCACCGGCCGATATCCCCTTCCTGCAAGAAAGCTCGGCATCCCGGACCTTTCCTACCAACGGCAGCTTCAGCTATCGGTGCACGATCCATCCCGGAATGACCGGCAGCGTCAACGTACATTGACGGATTCATACGGCGAGCCGATCAGCCGCCGGCGATTCGTGCACCTCGCCGCCGTCGGGGCCACCGCCCTGGCCGGCGGCAGCCTTGCTGTCCTCAGCAGCTGCGATAACTCTTCCACCGGGCCCAGTGACGGTGACCCAACTCGCACGCCGCTTCTCATGCCGGGCACGCTTGCCGCCACCGGAGCCTCGCTCATCGCGGCGCCGGGCACGGCCACGATCTCCCGCACGGAATCATCGGCGGCCTGGCTGTTCGAGGGACGGCTGCCCGGACCCACCATCCGTGCGCGGCAAGGCGAGCAGGCGCGGATCCGGCTGCAGAACGGGCTGCCCGAACCGACCATCGTACACTGGCACGGGGTGCTGGTTCCAGCGTCCATGGACGGACACCCGCGGCAGGCGATCGGCCCCGGCGCGAGCTACGACTACGAATTTCCCGTCGTTCAGCGCGCCGGCACGTTCTGGTACCATCCGCATCCGCATCACCTGACTGCCGCCCAGATCCACCGGGGGCTCGCCGGGTTCTTCATCATTGGCGACGCCGAGGAGGATGCGCTCGGCCTCCCGGCCGGCGAGCGCGAAATTCTGCTTTTGCTCCAGGACCGCGAGGGCGACGCAGCCGGTGCGTTCGACTATTCCCCTGATGCTGCCGACCTGGTCAGTGGCATGCTGCGCGACACGCCATTCGGCAACGGGCTCCGCCGGCCCACGCTCCAGGTGTCGGGACGGCGCTACCGTTTCCGCATCCTCAATGCCTCGCATGCCCGGATCTACCGGCTAGGCCTGAGCAACGGTGGGGCGCTCACAGTTATCGGCAATGACGGTGGACTGCTGCCGTCGCCGGTTCAGGTCGACAGCGTTTTTCTCGGAGTCGGCGAGCGCGCCGATGTACTGATCGACCTTGCCCCCTATCCAGCGGGCTCGCGACTCATGCTCAAGTCACTGCCGTTCACGGTGGAGTTCTCACCCGCTGCCCGCTATCCGCAGGGACTCGAGATGGACCTGCTGGAGCTCGTTCGCACCGAAGCTACCGGACCGGGCGACTCACCCCTGCCGGCGGTGCTGTCGGGCGTCCCGGCTTTGGTGAACGGGGGTGCTCCGGACCGCCACTTCGTGTTCCAGAGCACCGGGGCCGGGAACATGCATCTGATCAACGGGCTCACCTTCGACATGGACCGGGTGGACGAGCAGATCCCGTTGGGACAGGTGGAGCGTTGGGTATTCTCCAATGAGAGCACGCTGCCGCACCCGGTACACCTGCACGGCACCCATTTCCAGGTGGAGTCGCGGACCGGCGGACGCAACCTGGTCTATCCCTACGAGGCGGGCTGGAAGGACACGGTACTGCTGATGCCGCTGGAAACGGTGGCGGTGCTGCTTCGCTTCGACCAGCCCGGAATCTTTCTGTTGCACTGCCACAACCTTCAGCACGAGGATATGGGGATGATGCTGAACGTGGAGGTGGTGTAGGGGACACTGAAGTCTCTGCCGGCCGTAGAGTATACATGCCATCTCTACGAATCACCTGTTCGGCTGCCGCTATTCTCATCACGCTCGCGAGCTGCGACCGGAAGGAAGCAGTCCCGCCGCCGGGTGCCCGCAGCGCGGTCGAGTCCCGCGAGAGCTTTGTCGTCACTCCCGATTCCGTACGGCTGTACTACCGGGTTGTCGGCACCGGCGATGAGACGGTCGTCGCCCCGCTCGCGCTCTTTCACCGCAACAGCTTGGATGGGCTCGCCCGAAACCGGCGGCTGGTACTCTATGATCCTCGCGGTCGCGGCCGGTCAGATACCGTCCCAGCAAACAAAGTCTCTCTCCAGCGGAACCTCAGTGACCTGGACGTAATCCGGACCGCCGTCGGGGCCGACCGTGTAGCATTGATCGGCTGGTCCGGCCTCGGCATGGAGCTATTTGTCTACGCCTTGCAGCATCCCGATCGCGTCAGCCGGCTGGTGCAACTGGCTCCCGTTGCGCCGCGTTGGGAGCCCTACTCCAGTCTCATGATGACCGACCGCGAACGGCGAACCGACACCACGGCCCGGCGGAACCTCGAGACCCGAGTAGCCCGGGGAGACTTCCGCGATGATCCCGCCGAGCACTGCCGTGCCCTTGCGGCGATCCACACACCCGCGACATTCGCGGAACCGGGATCGGCTCGCCTCGCTCCTGATGTCTGCGTTCATCCCACCGAGTGGCCCGATCGTATCCGCGCCTACTTCGGAGCATTTCTCGGCTCGATCGAAGGGTTCGACTGGCGCGACTCCTTGGGCAGAGTGGCGGCAACGCCGCGATTGGTGATCCATGGAGAGCGCGATAACACGCCACTCGAGGGGAATCGCGAGTGGGTGGCGAACCAGCCCAATGCGCGTCTGCTGGTCGTGGCCGGCGCGGGGCATTGGCCGCACTACGAGCGGCCCGACGTGGTGATACCCGCAATCGACCGCTTCCTCAGTGGCGAATGGCCGGAAGGAAGCATGCAGGTCCGTTGAAGGTTGGCGACCGTCGCTTGGCCCACCGATTAGTTTCTAGTCATGTCCTCCCAGATCCTAATCGCGATGGATGACCTCGAGACCGCCGTGCGGCTCAATGCCGCATTCGAGTCGGCCGGCTTCTCCACGGCGATGTTCTCCTCGCTCGACGACGCCCGCGGCACTGTGCGGCGCGAGAGCCCGGAGCTGGTGATCCTCACCGGCGCGGTGCACGAGGCACACGTACAGCAGCTCGCCGCGCTCGCGCACGACGCGGAGATTTCCACTCTCGCGCTGCTGGAGCCGACCGACTCCGAGCGTGCCGAGCGGGTGGGACGGCTGCGCGCGACCGAGGTGATGACCAAGCCGGTGTCGCCCGACGACACCGTTGCTACCGCCCGCCGCCTCATCGATCGCCGCCATCTCCAGGAGCGCACCGGCATCGTGGGCGAGAGCGACTCGATCCAGGAGGTGCTGGTCAAGATCGAGCAGATGGCGCCGGTCTCGAGCACTGTCTTGATCCAGGGCGAAAGCGGTAGCGGTAAGGAGCTGGTCGCGAAGGGACTGCACGATCTCTCTCCCCGGCGGAACGAAGCCTTCATCACCGTGAACTGCGCGGCCCTGCCCGAGACGCTGCTCGAGTCCGAGCTGTTCGGCCACGAGAAGGGCGCCTTCACCGGTGCCGCCGAGCGACGATTAGGTCGCTTCGAGCTGGCGGACGGCGGGACGATTTTCCTCGACGAGATCGGCGAAATTCCGCTCAGCACCCAGGTGAAGCTGCTGCGTGTGCTGGAGAGCCGGTCGTTCTTCCGGGTGGGCGGAACCCAGCCGATTCGGGTGAACGTGCGCGTGGTCGCGGCCACCAACCGCGCGCTGCGCGACGCCGTGAACATGGGCGAGTTCCGGGACGACCTCTACTACCGGCTCAACGTCCTCAACATCTACCTGCCTCCGCTGCGCGAGCGGCGCGGCGACATCCCGCTGCTCGTGCGCCGGTTCATCCGCGAGTTGTCGAAGACCCACGACCGTCAGTTCCGCGGCATCACCGCCGACGCCATGCAGCGGCTGGTGAACGCGCCGTGGCCCGGGAACGTGCGCCAGCTCCGGAACCTGGTCGAGTCCATGGTGGTGCTGGCACCGGGCGCCGAGATCCGGGCCACCGACATACCGGCCGATGTCCTGGAGGGAGCGGGCTCGGGCACCCTGCTGCCGATGCGCCTAGGGTCAGCGGGGCAGCAGGGCGGCGGCGCCGGCGGCCCGGAGTTGGAGTTCATCCTGAGGAACCTGATCGAGCTGAAGGTTCAGGTGGAGCAGTTGCGGTGGCGCATGGACGACCAGCCCCAGCGGGTCCAGGTGATCGAGCTGGCCGACCACTCGGCGGTGGCCGACGTCATGTCCGATGATGGCGAGGGCGGGGCCGATGGGAAGGGTCAGGTGCTGTATCAGCC
>Ga0307416_100000300_pt1 | contig 25476 bp, 61 predicted proteins | sample DK1Cmetagenome_2_FD_203821 | JGI IMG/M metagenome (GOLD analysis project Ga0307416, IMG submission 203821) | Maize rhizosphere microbial communities from greenhouse at UC Davis, California, United States - DK15-C-3 | ecosystem: Host-associated > Plants > Roots > Rhizosphere > Soil | place...
GGATCCCGAGCACTACTATCCGACTGTCACACTTGGCACCATCCTTGGCAGGCTGTTCCTAGTTACGTGCCCTGTCGTGAACTTCTTCAACGCACTGTTCTTTCATGTGTTCCAGATTGCATCGCAGATCGTTGACTTCCTGGGCGAAGTGTTCAACCAGCCGCTCGTGCCCAAGCACAAGAAGTAATTGCTGCAGGGCCTATAGCTCAATTGGTTAGAGCAGAGGACTCATAATCCTTTGGTTCTAGGTTCAAGTCCTAGTGGGCCCACCATGATAAAGATCAACACGGGACAGTTTAAGATGACAATGTGGCTTGATGATTTTGATGACGAGCCTGATCCGTTCTACATCGGACTTGGCAAACGTCTTATCATCAAGCAACGCTTTGCATACATACCCGTGAAGTGCAACGACAAATGGATCTTCTGGAAAAAGTTTACTGACATTGAAGTACGCGAAAGCGATGGCATGCACTTCGAAGGCGTTATGCATTATCGACTGTTCCGCTTTACTGAAGAAGAGTATATGGTTTGGTTGCTAACGCTTGATAAGCCAATAATTGACCATGTACGCGAGCTTGTGTTAAAATAGCTGCAACGGGACGTTAGCTCAGTCGGTAGAGCAGTAGACTTTTAATCTATTGGTCGGGAGTTCGAACCTCCCACGTCCTACCACACGTTGCCCCGATGGCGAAATGGTAAACGCATGGGACTTAAAATCCCCCGCCGCAAGGCTTGTCGGTTCGAGTCCGACTCGGGGTACCAGGAACAGAGATGAAAGTCAAAGGCAAAGTTGAAAGACGTAAGTGGGCTGTAGGATCGAAAAGCGAACAAGAAGCTCTTGTTCTTATTGTCAATGAAACGTTGAACTACAGACTCCGTGGAGTCCAAGCAATGGGCATTAGTCCTGAGCTTACTCCGCTTGAAGGAACAGAGTGTGTAGTGTTAGGCCGGGAGTTACCCGGCAGGGTGTTACAGGTGATTGCTGTTAATGAAGATATCGCGCGTCATCACTGCTAAGGTACTTTCGCCGATCCTGTTCTTCTTCGGCGACCTGTGCTCTAAGGTAATGCATTGGCCAGGGCTCAGCTTTATGTATGTGCCTTACAACTGGCTAATGACTCGTTCTCTTGCTGTTGAAGACTGGGCCGGTATCGTTGTGCTGTGGGGATACCCGCCAACCTCAGTTGACAAGATCGCCGAATCTATTATCGATAGTCGGGCGCAAGCAACTGATCGTGATCCTTGACTGATAGGCCCATCAAAGCCAAGTCGCTGCGTGTAAACGCAAACTGAAACGATCCCATGAGTATGAAGCTCTCGTTAGAGTAGAGCTTACTCACAACTGCTGTCACTTCGCCGTTGAGGTTGAAGATGCCTGCTCCGGAGTCTCCGAAGTACACAGGCATAGCATAGACAGCTACAGGCATTAGGAACTCAAGGCCAGTAGCCGCGGGATTAGCTACGTATCCCTTACGCATGATGTCTTCCATACCCCCTGGGTTGCCCCAGAAGAAGATGTCCTCTCCCATTGCTGCCTGCTCGCCAACTGGTGCCCAGCTTTCAAAGGTATGATCAACAAGTATCATTGCGTGGTCGTTGCCATCCACAGCAATGTCTTTGATTGCTACGATCTCATGATCAATGCGGAACACTTCAAAGGGTTCGTCAATGCAATGCATTGCTGTTAGGAGTACATGTTCGCTTATCGCAGTAGCAGAGCAAGTCGCCTTGTCCATGTTAATGCGATGCGTAGTCTCGTGTGCTGCTGAATAGTCAATGCGTCCGATTGTCTTAGATGGTGCAGCTTCGGAGCAGTTAGGGCAGGTGTAAAGCGCAAGTGTGAAAACCGCAAGTAGTACAGCAGGAGAGAAGAACTTCATAACACTTCCCGATACACGAGCGACACCTTGTCTACCCGTTATTTTTATTTATGGGGAAGGGGCAAAAAACTCCTCTTGACAATAATCTTCTTCTGTGCTATCATTTGAATATGATAACTGTTGGTGCTTGGATCGTAGGAATTATCATCTTCTGTGCCGCTTGCTGGTACGGGCTGAAGTTCCTACTTCATGTAATGTTTACAACTCCCGTAGGGGCTATGCTCGCGTTTGGCTGGGGTGCTGTGTGGGGCATAGCGGGCGCAGAGCACTTTGGCTGGCTCCCTTATACGCTGGTTAGCTGGGCTGCTATCCCTGCTTTTGCGCACGTTTTAGGCTGGTTAGCGGGGCTTGGAGCGGCACTCTTCGCAATTGCACTAGCGCAGAATCATTTTGATGATACTCGTGTAATTGCGTTCACGACCGTCTTTACATTGTGTCTACTACCAGCTATAGTAGTAGCGTGGAGCATGTACTTCGGGTTCATCGTAACGGTGATACTTGCAATAGGCATTAAGCTCTTCGTGAGGTGAAGCGCAGGAGGGGCGCATGACCAGTCGGGTTGCGACCGAACCAAATCAAAAGGAGCGAGCCGAAGGGCTCGCTCCTTTCTTGCTTAGTGCCCCAGCGGGGCACTCTCCTACTCGGCCAGTCAACAGGCCCGAGACGGACAAGTTCCCACCGAACTGTTCTTGACAAACCTCAGGTAAAGTCTTAGCATCGTTGCTTAGGACTTTACCATGAAGCGTCGGAATCCAGTTGCCAAAAACATGAACAAGGCAAACCGGGCCGCTGCTCATCGCGACAAGAAAAACGACTACCGGAGAACTCCCAAGCACAAAAAGAATCCTGCCGCAGATAGCCTACCAAAGTAATCTAGAGAGTACACGGGATTCCAAAAGTCCTGTGCGAAACAAAAATAATAAAAAAAGGCTGGTGATGTGTGCCGCACATCAAGCGTGTTAAGATCGACCACCGCAACACAAGTATGTCGCATCTACAATTTGAAGAGGCTTTGCGCAAGCATCATTACCACCGGCACGGCGCTGGTGCTTACGCAAGGACTTACATTGACCATGGGCGAACCCATATCATCAAGGTAGGTGACTACGACGTCAACCACAGCTACATGGACTTTGTAGCATACGCGCGTGCATACCCGCGTAACCCTTGGCTGCCGCGCATTAGCGACGCTGCTGTTTACTATCCGTACGGGCAAGAGGATGCAATTGCAGAGCGTCCGTTCATCTACGTAGCAATGGAAGTCCTTCACTGTATTCGTGAGGCATCCTTTGATCGCTACTCTGATCCTCTTGAGTCTCCGAAGCAGTTCATTAACTTGCAGAAGTGTGGCTTGATCAAAATGGACAAGCACTTCACGCTTGCTCTTCAGATCCTGCAGAAGCTGGACCTCAAGGGACACCAACCCGACCTCCACAGCGGCAATGTAATGCTCCGTGGCAAGCAGGTAGTGATCACGGATCCTGTTGTCGATTAATAGTTGACAATTATCTCCAAAGGTGCTATAGTTAGCATACTTAGAAGGGAGATCCAAATGCATATCGTTCCCGATCGCGATGTTCTGAGTCACAAGACGGGCGAGCTCACAGGGCTTACGGTCGCACAGGTCAACAAGATCTTGGGGTTCAAGCCCAACATTTCGGACGACCCAAGCAAGGTGAAGCACTCCTGGGGGTTCCGCGCAGGGCACAACAACAATGAACTCGTTGAATGTGCTGTGTGGGACTACTATGGTTTCCAGTTCAGCTGCTACGGCGATCCGGAAGTCATGCGCGAGATCTTTGGCACCCACTACCGTCGGCTCTGGTAAATTTCGCCTAAAAACGGTTGACAGATTGGGCAAAAGCTGCTATTATCTTCTTACAGTATCAAAGCGGGAGAAGTGCAATGGCAAGTCTTCGCAAGGCAGTAGACGCACACTGTAAGAACTGCATCTACGACAAGGCAGAGCCGGGCACCTGGCGCGAGCAGGTGGAGAACTGCACCGCGACTGGTTGCAACCTGCACCCGCATCGCCCGATGACCATGGCGACTGTGATCGCCCGCCGCAAGGGCAAGGGCATCGATTCGGTCCTAGTGGACGACGAGGACGAGAATGAGGGTGCGGAAGAGCTGGAGGAAGAAGCAGCTTGAGAGGGCGGCAGCGGGCGGTACGTGGTGGGTAAATGTTGTTCGGGGAACCTCCCCATCCCAGTAAATACGAACATGCACTTACTCATCACGTACCGCAGCGGCAATGAAGAAGAAGTTGTCGGAGTGACCAAACTCCGAGTTACCCCTACTGATATCGAATACTTCGGGAGCGACCATGATGTCGTTCCCTTTGAGCTTATCCGTTCATTCGACGTATCCAACCTGAACTCATGATCCGTTTCGTCAGCGACCTCCATCAACCCCGCACGGGGTACAAGCTTCCTGTGATGGAAGGCGAGGACTCTCTGACTCTTGTTGTCGCCGGAGACATCGACGACGGCCACGACGGACTCAGCTTCGTCGAAGACTGCTGTGCTCGACACAAGCACGTTGTTTTAGTGCTAGGCAATCACGAGTTCCACCTCTCCGAGTATCACGAGACACAGGAGTTTTGGACTGCTGCTGCCTCCCGTATTGACAACCTGCATGTACTCAATCCAGGCATGGTTGAACTCGAAGGCATCGTCTTCATTGGTGCTACTCTCTGGACCGACGTCAACAAGAACGATTGGTTCAGCAAGCAACGCATTAAGAACATGAAGGACTTCGACGGGTACATCACTGTACGCAACAAGTGGAATGGCGAGAAGCGTCTGTTCAATCCGAACGATTGCCTGTCGATCCATGAAGCAGAGCTGCACTTTATCAAGCAGAACTTGCTCGGTTGCAAAGGAAAGAAAATCGTTGTAGTATCCCACTTTGCTCCACTGCCTGCGTGTAGTGCTCCAGCGTTCAAAAGAGATCCGTACTACCCGTTCTTCTTTAGTGATCTAGAGAGTGTGTTTCGGGACTACGAGTTCACTGCGTGGATTCATGGACACCTGCATAGCACTGTTGCGTTGAAGGACATCTACGGAAAAGATGTTCATTGCAATCCCAAGGGCAACTCCAACTACGCAAACGAAACGTTCGATCCGTTCAAAACACTTACCCTCTAGGAGGTAAGTCGTGAGACCCTTTCCTCACGACTCGACTTTCAAGGCATTCTTGATAAATAAAAAACACAGCGGAACACAATGCCCATGGAAGTGAATAAGACTGTTCTTAATAAGATTCTTGGCCTTCTTGAAGAAGCCAGGACCACCTGCCAAAACTTCGATGTCCCACCTGTTGAGTCTCCTGCTCCTAAAGAAGCAGTTGAGAAGAAACGCACCTACCCTAAGAAGCAACTCAAGGCTTGACCTTTATCTTATCTTCGTGTATACTGCACATTCGTTAAAAGGATAGTGCAATGGGCGAAGCTGCTCCCCCAGTTGAACTAATGCCCTTGGGCACTATCGTGCTGTTTCCGCAGAAAAGCGATCAGCATTATGCTATCAACGCTTACTTGCACCTGCTGCCCGAAATGCCGGGTGCAATTGGCGAAGAAGTGTACTATCTAACCCCTTGTGACGCTGCTGGCAACGCTGTTGCTGGGGATCCCACCGTATTCGTAACCTGCTTCACAGAGGGCTGGGTTACGCTGGGGCTGATGAAAATTATCGGTTGACACGTTGGGCAACTTCTGCTAATATACACAAACTGTAAACACGGAGAGAGAAGCAATGTCCGAAGTTCTTTCCCCCGCCCAGCAAGCCGCGCGTGTTCGTGGTCTTGCTGAAGAGCTGATGCGCCGTGCGGAACAGATGTACGGTGTCAAGCTCGTCGGCCTCACCGAACAGAAGTTCAACATCACCTCCGCCCGCATCTTGGGCCAGGCTGGCGTCAAGGGCGGCCTGTTCGCTCGCCGCTACTACCTGCGCTGGTCGCCAATGTGCATGGCTGCCAACCTCGAGCAGTACATGAAGGACACTGTGCCGCACGAAGTCGCGCACATCGTCTGCTACGCCAACCCCGCGCTGGGCCGCAAGCATGACGCAGGCTGGCGCCGTGTATGCATCGCACTCGGTGGCAATGGTTCTACGCGCGCCACTGCTGCTGACAAGGACGCTACCACGGTCATGCGTGCTGAGCTCGCCAAGAAGCGTGCTGCGCGTGCTGTGCGACGCGGCGGGGTCATCGCGTACCTGTACCGCACCAAGTCCGGCGAGGAGCTCCAGCTGAGCGCTATCCGCCACAAGAAGGTCATGCTGCGTGGTGCGCAGTATCGCTCGCGCCGCGATGGTGCAGTGATCTCCAAGGCCGAGTTCGTCCGTCCCATTACTGGATGAAGAAGCTCGCCGACTGGCTAATTTCAATAGGGGAGGGCAGCTATGCTGCCTTCCTCCTTGTTCTAATTCCCGCCTACTCAGTGATGCTGTTGATCGTCACTATCGGTGCAGTCATCCTCGCAAGCATAGGACTTGTGCAAGCTGTGTGGGAACGTGAGACGAAAGGTCTCAGGACTGAACTAAAGGATATCTGGAAACGATACGCTGAGATCGTTATCAGCGACTGGTCGCCACTTGCTCATTTGTCACCATCAGCTTGGTCACAATGGCGCTCGCGTAGGATGTTCCGCGACTTGACCAAGTAAGGCATTGGTGTTAAAATTACCAAATGACCCGTACCCTTACTGTCCTGATCGATGACAATCGCAAGCTGCAATGCGATGTAATCATTCGCGAAGGCAATACCGCTGTTGCTACGTACAAGGCGCTTGCCCCGTACGTCAAAGAGCTGTACATGGATAACGACCTCGGCGACAACCAAGTCGAAGGCTGGCGTATCCTTGAAGAGCTCAACCAGCTCGACCTTCTTCCTCCGCGCATTGAGATCGTGAGCTCGAACACCGCTGCTGTGTCTCGCATGGGGCGTATGCTCGAAGCGGAAGGTTACGTTACGCCCAACCAGGAGCGCCGTTCGTGGACCAAACCTTAAAGTCTGAAGACATCGGTTGGGTCTACGAACTAGGGCAAATCACTGCTAGTGATCCTGCTAAGATGCAATTGCTTATGTCGGCGTTGATTGCGAACCATGCTGCACTCGTACTCAACGTCGCCAAGCAACTGTGCATCATCGACGACGTGCGCGTTGCTACTGTGGGCGGTGTTGCTGTGTCCTTGAATGCAGAGCAGCATCGCAAGGTGTTGATGGAAATCAACATGAACCGCAAGGTTGAAGCCATCAAGCTTGTTCGTGGGTTCACTGGCCTTGGACTCAAGGAAGCAAAGGACGCTGTTGAAGCTATGGAGATGACGGCAAGCTTGCGTCGTTGACACAGAGCAACAGAGGTGCTACTATAATGTTCATGGAGGGGTAGTATTAAAGGGCAGATACACACAACGTCCGCAAGACAATGTGCGTGTGGTGGTTCGACTCCATCCCTCTCCGCCAATTTCAACGCCGTCTAGTTCAATCGATAGAACAGCTGGGCACATAGTTCGCCCTAGGCAATCGGGATCCGCAATCCCGGACGGCACCAGATACAAAGCCCTACGTGAGCGTGAATGGTAAGCGTGCTTCCTCTTACAGGGAAGCGACAAACGAACAATGCCAGTGCGGCGAGCTAGCACCCCGTATTGGATACATGCAAAGGCCTTGTGTGTAAGTTCAATGTCCTGTTGGTTCGAGTCCGGCCTAGGGTTCCATATGAGTAAGTCCAAAGTAATCTTCTTCACTTGCTACAACGAATACTACGCGACAGGCGAAGGACTTACCACGTTCATTGCCATGGCGCGAACTGCTGAAGCAGCAGAGAAGCTGTTCCGAGAGAAGTTCGATGATTACTTCTGCAAGGGCCTGCAGATCGCAGAAGGCCTGCCCGAGCGTCTGAAGCACCATGTGCCGATGCTAATCCTAGAACGCTTTGTGCATGACAGGTGCCACACGCTGTACCATTCGGCCTACCATTTCAACAAGGCGTAAGAAGATAATAAAAAGCCCCGCAAGGGGCTTTTTTATGGCCAAGAAGATATGGATCGTGTCTACACGCGCCGATTACTTAGCTTAACGTACACGCAGAATCAACATCTATTTGGAGATAATTGATTGACATGTAATATAGTCACCTATACAGTTAACCCGTTGGACATACTTTACCAACGCACCGGGCAAAAGCTTTGGTGCAATTTCCGAGGAGATAAACAATGTCGCTCGCACAGCGCAATCTGAAAACCGTGAACACGAAGATCAAGCAGACCGTCTCGCAGGCCTATCGCGAAGTCGCTGCTCATCCCGATTCCCCCGAAGCCGTCAGCTTCCTCCGCAAGGTCGGCGCCGGCCTGAAGGCCCTGGGCCAGGGCATCCCGCTCACCAAGACCACGCTCAACAAGGAAGACTTCGTCGACAAGGCGATGCCGAAGATCGCGAAGCTCGAGAAGGTCGTCGCCGGCGGGTTCGCTGCAAGCAAGATCCCACAGCCCAAGGACGCCAAGCTGAAGAAGGGTGCCAGCACGCAGATCCGCAACACCATGCGCCCCGTGTCCTACCTGAAGGGCATCAAGGACGCGCTCAACGGCAAGACCCCCGACTACAAGACTGCTGCTGCCCGCATCGAGCGGATGGCGGACAGCCTCGAGGTCGGCGTCCAGCTGAAGGCCGGCAACGTCACCGGCGCGCGGCGCAAGGCATCCGCGGTCGTCAACGACGGCTACGTGCCGAGCTCGGTGCAGAAGCTCCTGACGATCCACTGATCCACAACAACCAGCAGCAAGGAAGAACGGGCCCTTGTGGCCCGTTCTTTTTAGGAGGTAACATGAACATCACAGACGAGAGACTCCAGGAGATCGAACAGCAGGGCGCTGACGAAGCAGAGCTCGTGAAGCTGTATCGTAGTGCCCAGAAGGCACACAAGGCATCTGTCGTGTGGGGTGGCTTCGATGGAATCAAGCAGGAGGCGAAGATCGAGTTCGATCCGTTCGCCCTGGACGACTTGATTGGCAAGTCCATTGTGCTCCTGCCTGTCGTAGAATAATCTTCTTCGATGGTTGACAGCGTATTCAGCTTGTGTTAATATCAGCACAACATACAAGTTTGAAGACAATGTCCGAGCAAGAGCTCTCCAGCATTTGTGTTCTAACAACGCAACGCTTTACTGATCTGCTCAGTCATCTCAGTAAAGCGGGGTACGAAGCATTGCTTACAAGCCGTATGCAATGCGCTGTAGTAAGGGATCGGACACGTACTATCGTACTGCGTGCTACCAATGTAGGATTGCACGAATATTGGGTGATACACGCAGACGCTGGGGTCGTTCCCGATTGCTATCTAACACCGTCTACGCGCCCCATAGTAATGCTCGACGGGCCAGAGGGTAGTACACTCGCCCTTAACGCCCTAGCCCAGCAACTGTGTTGGGTGCTGCAACTCCCGCCCACACCTTTCCTGCAGGAACTGCGAACTGGTAGCTATGAGCACGTCGTAGGGGCAATGATCCTACGCTTCGGGCACGTCATCCAGTTCAAGCGTCAACTTAACAGTTGACCTCTAGCTCCGTCTATGCTACTATGATGATAAGAATGCATCGGGCGTAGAAGCGATGTCAAAGTTGGAATGGGTTAAAGTCACCCCTGAGCTGCACAACTCCAAGCCGAGTTCCGGTAAACGTTACGCCATCCTTCGCATCAGCACCGGCTGGTGTGCATTCAACTACGTAGAACCAAGCGATAAGAACACGCCGCGCTGGCAGGTGGAAACAACCACCTTCTCCGATGCGGTGATCTGCTGTCAAACGCATCACGACTCATAGGAGACATCAATGTCAATGCGGCGTCAACGTATCACCCTCGACATCGTGTATGACGAGAACGACTCGGAAGAGCCCAGCCAGTGGGACTTCGCAGAGCTTCTCGATCTGCCGGACGCCGAGAACGTGAAGGTGGTCATGTCGGAGCCGTCTGCTCCCTTCTCGGATGACGACGATGAAGCTTAAGAGAGTAAAGCAGAAGGATCTCGCAACCATGCAGCCGAGCGTGCTGAGTCACTACGCACGCAAGATGCGTACCTTCAACAGCTTCGATCCCAAGCTGATGCGTCGTGCTTCCGAGAACCTGGCGGACGCGAACGTCGAGCTGAAGAATCGCGGCCTCGAACCCCAGTAGGAGAAAGTGCCGTGCCAAAGTTCAATTACGAAAAGAAATACCCGTACGTCTGCAAGAGCAAGTACACCGGCTGGATGCCTCCGATCAAGGGTGATGCAATCACTGTGCTGGAAGTTCGGTCCAGTGATCCGCAGGGCGGTGGTGCTGCTCGTGTCTGCATCGTGAGCGACGAGCGCCACACGCGCATCATGCCCTACGGTCGCATCAGCCATTCCCTGCTCATGGAACGCGAGAAGTACAAGCCGTCTGAGATCAAGGAATACATGCGCAAGGCCTGGGACGAGGCTGTGCCGGCTGTTGCCGAAAACCCTGTGCCGCCGCGCAAGCGTGCTGCTAAGGGTCAGGTTGCCTCTCCCATGCCCGCCGGCCGAGGCGTGTCCGAGAAGACTCTTTATGCGGCGCCGGTTCGTACCGGGATCGACTTGGTCCACCATGCTCTCAACTTGATCGACCAGGTAACTCGCGAACCCGAGCTCAAGCTGGTGTTCGACGAGCTGTACGAGCGCATGGGCAAGAACGGTTGACAAATGTCTCCAAGGCGTGTATGCTTCCCCATACACGCTAAGGAGATGGAGGGTTACATGTTTGCAATCAAGCGTCAGTTGGGTTTCATCCAGGTGATGGCTGCGGCTCTTCTGGAGTCCTGCCAGCACGCCGTTCGCACCGAGGAGCAGGAGAAGCCGGCGCTGTACAAGCAGGCTGCTGTCCAGCTCGCTGCTGCACATGCTGCCTGGGCAAGCAAGAACCGTCCCTGGTACGCCAAGCTGCTCGGCATCGAGCACGCACCGCTCACCGAAGACCAGGCGCTCATCAACCTCATCAATGCCGACGAAGTGAACATCGGTTACATCGCGTCCGGACAGGCCGATCCCTTCGAGCGCACCAAGTTCGAGATCGACAACCGCTACGGCGAGAACAGCGCGGCGATCAAGGAGATGCTCGCTGCCCTGCGCTACAACCGCAACACTGGGCCGGTGATGATCAGCATCGAGATCGCAGCCCACCTCCAGGAGATGAAGGAGAAGTCCATCGGCCAGGTCAATCGCAACTTCGGCGACTGATCTCAATACACACTGGGTACAAGGAAACGGTTGCGAAAGCAACCGTTTCCTTTTGTTTATCTAGGAAATCTATCTCCAAAAGTTTCCTAGGTCCAACAGAAATCTAAGAAAATAATCTTGGAATCTCATCTAGGTTTGGGTTGAAATTACCATCTAGGCCTGTTAGCGTAGCGTATACACGTAGGAGTAAGAAATGAAAGGGTTCACGCTTATTGAACTTATCATCGTTGTTGCCATCCTGTGCATCATGCTTGCAATTGCCTACGCTGGCATCAAGTCTGCTTTCTTCGACGAACCCAAACAAACGTATGTGGAGCAAGGTGTCGAGATGCCAGACGACATTGGTGTGACGACTGCCTGCGTCAACGGATTGTGGGTCAAGACCGAGCCTGGTAAGAAGGACCAACTGCTGTTGCAGAACGGCGAGCCGGTGTCCTGTAAGGATCAATAATGGGCTTCTTCTGGTTAATACTTGCCGGCGGCTTCTTGGCCATGGCAATATACCACCTTCTAAAAGACAGGAGCTTTATCAATAAGCACGAAGAAGAGATGCGTGCTTTTGATCGACGCATGATTGCTGCTGCACAGAAGGAAGCTGCACACAAGCTATTCCTTCAGATGGAGCACAAGAAGAAGAAAAAGCGTAAGGCCGAAGAGCCCCAGGTGATTTCTCAGTCCGAGGTTCCTGTGGTATCCACAGAGGTTCCGCCTGAGAAGCTCCGAGAACGCACCCGATTGCAAGAACGCAAGAAGGTTGACAAACGGTAAGAAACTGTCGTAAGCTTGTCCTGAGGTTAGGGAGAAGACAATGAAACAGCCCTTCTACGCACACGCTCCTGGCATGGTCCACGCGATTACCATCATCGCGGAGAGCGCGGCTGCTGCGAAGGCGCTGCTCAAGGAGTTCCTCGGCGTCAAGCACCTTCCCTCAGGAGCAGCGGTATGGCCGAAGTCCTGATCCGTGTCATCGAGGCCATCTGCAACGCTTGCGGCGGGCACGACTACGTCGCAAGCCATCCCGAAGATACTTTTGTGTGCCGCTGCTGCGGACACACCATCCCGGTGCCCAAATGAACCCCATCGAGCGCAATTACAGTGTGTTTTACCGCTACGTACACAGCTGGCCGGGGCAATCCCAGCACAAGCGCACCTGCAAGCACCAACGGGCCCGTAGAGACCGTTTTAAGGCCCGTCATTCCGGTTGACAATTATCTTCAGTCCGTGTAAGCTACACGCACACTAAGGAGTGCAGGGACACATGGACAACTCGAAGATAAGGCTGAATGTTGTCATCTGGACGGGGTTGCTGGCAACTGCTGCCCTGCTCCTCATCAACTACTTCTGGGGACTGCCGCGATGAGAGAAGGCGCACAGCAATTCTTCGACCTCCTGAACCGTGGACCGTACAAAATGGTCGCCATGGAGGTGTGGCAATACAGCGGGCCGCGCATCGATGTTGCTGCACTGGTAGCGTCCAACAAGCGCCTTGCATGGCAGCATCCGAAGAAGCCCGACTGCGGCAACGACGACGGCTGCTTCTACATCACCTACAAGGCGAAGGGCAGGCCCAGCGACCTCGACGATGATCGGCTCCTCTACGTCGTCTTTGATGGCGATGCCAACACCTTCTCCGTAGGAACCATATGAAAACCAAATGGCCAAGCATCATCATCGGCGCCATCATCGGAATCCTTGCGGTGCAATACTTCGCTCCGTACGACAGCACAGATGACCGCGTGAACAAAGTACGCAGCAACATGGCCCTGCGGGTCGACTATGGCACTGGCTGCCAGTATCTCGCGTCTCCTGGACTTCTCGGTGGCGGCTCCCTGATCCCTCGTGTAGATGCCGAGGGCAAACATATCTGCAACCAAGTGGAGGCACATTAATGCCACGTTCAACCAGAACCCTCACGGTCCGCACCGACGAGGCTGCCGACATCGCAGTCAAACTCGGCTTCAAGCTGCTGGAGAAGAAGCGCAGGCCGGCACAGGGCTTCAATGCCGACATGAAGTGTACTGCCTTCAGCGAGGTGTTGCGGCAGGCCGACATCGCCTACGCCACGTTCGGACTCGCTGGCTGGAAGCCCAAGGTCTACGACAAGACCAACCTCAACTTCCAGATGATGAAGGACGACACCTACCTTGTTATCGGTGTGTACGGTGATGGTGTTCACCTCTACTGCGAAGAAGCTGGTTGACAGCAACTTATAACCTGTGCTATTATCTTGCGGATTCTTCACTAAGGTAATAGCATGAAAGGTTCATACTTCGCAGGCGTTGCTCTACAGGGACTCGCAGAGGGTAAGTTCGGTGCCGCCTTCGGTGCCGGAATGCTCGAGTTCGTAGACAAGGATGGTGACGTCCGCTACTCGTTCCTCTACCGCGATGTCGGTACTCCGCTCGCGCACGAGAAGCCGGCAGGATTCGCTCACCGCGTCCTGGTCCACAAAGAAGCTGAAGCACAGGCGGCTTGACAAAGTTTCCCCAACTCGTGTAAGCTACACTCACACTAGGAAGGAGCGCACACATATGATGCTTGCCCTTTACCCCAGCAAGAAAGAGTGCAAGGCGAACATCGGCAAGCCGCTGAAGTACGAAGAGACCAGCGTGTTCGGTCCCGAGTACAAGGCAAATGGCACCTTCACCGTCGCCTACCGTCCCACGCTTTGCAACCTCGGCGGCCGCGAGTGGTTCGGCCAGATCACCATGCGGGATGGTCTCATCGCCAAGGTAGAGTAGGAAAGTTTTCTCCGGCTCAGACCTGCCACACAGAGACATCCTTGGAGCAAAGAGACATGCGGCTTCGACTCTACTTCACAATCTTTATCATGGGCTTCTTCGTCGCGATGTTCTTCGACAAGGTCGTCGGATGGCACGAGGTCGCCGGTACCGCGGACTGGTGGATCAAGATCAGCGTCCAGGCCCTCATCACTGTCGTGATCGTCTTTGGTATGGATTGGATCCATACCAAGTGGCTCAGCTCTCGATGTTGAAGGGTAACCTGAGGCCATAGGAGAGATCAGTGCCCAACCAAGACGCCCCGTAGAGGGGCGTCTTCTTTTGTGCTATAAATACTGCCATGTCAAAGGTCATCACCCACATCGAGCAATTCTGCACCAAATGCAAGAAGTGGTACTGCCTTGACCTGCGCATCGTGAAGTCGCTGGAGCTTCATTGGCAGGCGGGCACTGTTGCTGCAATTTCAGTAGTCTGCACGCACTGTAAGGCTGTTGCAACTGCATTGCCGGTGGGCAAGTTCGACAAGGTCGACAAACCTCGCCACAAGTGCGCCATCCAATGGGTGCTGACAAAAGACGGTTGACATTTGTCTCCGTCTGTTGTATAGTACACGGACACTGAAAGGAGAGATTATGGACGAGCGTCTGAAAGCTCACTTGCGTGAGCTCGCTGAAAGCAACAGCTTCGTTCCTCCGAAGCAAGTCAAGGCACTCGCCAAGCTCGGTGTCAAGCCTTCCACGTGGAAAGACTGTGGTGGTGCAGGCGTTGAGCTGAAGGTGTACTATCGCCTCGGAGTGGATGACTACGCAGGCATCTACGTGCGCGGCACGCTGCCCATGCGGCAGTGGCTGACCAAGCATTCCATTGACCCGTAAGAGAAGATCACCAAGCGGTTGACGGATGGCCATTTTCTTGCTATGCTACATGCACAGTAAGGAGATGGCAAAATGTACCGAGAGCCGACTCTGCAGGAAATCGACTTCGAAAGCGAGCGCAAGCGCCGCGAAGAGGAAGAGCGGAGGAAGCAGGCAATCATCTCCTCCATCCTTGACAACTGGAACGAAGACGACGAGCCGCGAGGCCGTCTCAACTGAGGTGATACATGGGCTACGCCCTGTTCAAGATCCCCGGACCTCGCAGCGAATGGCCGCGTTGCAAGCAGCGTGGTATCGCTGCTGACGTTGCTGAAGTCGCTGGCAAGCACGCCCGTCGCAAGTTCGACTTCGGCGTAGCCTACCGCAAGTTCATCTACCTGGACGGTGTCAACGACGACACCGACATTGCTGCTGTCAAGAAGACTGCGGCGCACATGGAACTCGCCTACAAGATCGTGAAGTGAACGTCGAACTCATCCACAAGATCCGCACAGCAGTGAACAGTGATGGCAACCCCATCGCATTCATTGACGGCGCCATCACTGGCGAGATTGTGCCCGACGGCGATCGCTTCAACGTCGTGAACAAGGATGGCAACCTTCTCATCAAGGGAGCCACCGAAGGGTTCCTCAACCTGCTCCGTGAGAAGAAGATGCTGCAGGATGTGAACCAGGAGACGCTCGAAGAGATGTACAATCGTATCTTCAAACCGGTTGACAGTTCCGCGAAAGAGTAGTACGCTGTTTTTCAAGACAGAGCAGTCCAATAAAATAGGAAGGAGGGTAAAATCTTCGACAACTATACCTAACACATAGACTAACTCAGACCTAATAAATATCACGAGGATTAAGCGCGAACCTCCTTAAGAAGCGCTCGTTGTCACTAAAGAATCTAAAGCTCACAGACATGCGACGAGAAGGTTAGCTAAGGACGTTGCGGTCCCTCCGGGGTAAGGAAAAAGCCGCCGCACGTACCATGCAACAAGGGCCCCATCGCCTAAGACTAAAAGGGCATTCGCCCTTCCGCGATAAGTAGAAAGCCCGCTCCGGCGGGCTTTCTTTTGGCCGGTTGACAAACATTGTCTTCTCGTGTAGTGTACGCACACGCTAACAACTGGAGGTGTCATGACACAGTTCACGAACGTCAACATGTACATCAACACAGCGATCTTGTGTGCGATTTCGCTAATCCAAGCGAATCGCGAGGCGCCGGACAACGTGCGCTACCTGCGCAAGATCGCTGACACGCTCAAGGATCTCGAGACGGACTTCATCTACTGCGACGATGACCTCTCCTGGAAGAACGATCCGACGTGGACCGATCGCATCCGGCCGCGTGTCAACAAGCTGGTTCGCATCGTCAACAAGGGCATCAAGCGCGGCAAGATGAATGCCAAGCCGGCGAACGTGCGGCTTGCCATGGCACAGCTCAACAACACCTTCAAGCCCGGCCAGTTCATTGGCTACCTCAAGGACTACGCCTACGAGGGCGAGTGGGATATGATCCGGATGCAGCTCGACGACATGGCTGATCATCTCGAGCTCGCCCACTGGATCGCTGCCGGCAAGTTCAACAAGGCCGAGGACAAGATGCGCTACCACATGGACACTTCGTCCTACGAGCGGGTGGCGACCAGCGTCTGGAACTACGTGATGGAAAGGGATTGACAACAACCACGAACTAGTGTATGCTACACGCACACTAGGAGACTAGGATGGATGACGTCATCTGCAACGCATGTAACAGCATCGAGTTCCAAGAGCTTGGTGTTCTCGGTAGCCTGCTGTGGCTGCGTTGCAGATGCTGCGGTCTCGACAAGTCCATCCCGGCTCCCAAAGAAGATCCAATTCCCGACGAGGAAGAGTGATGAGCAAGACCAAGATTGACATCGAGATCGACGCCGAAGGCATCGCCAAGGCTGCATACGAGAAGGCGATGGAGCAGGCAAAGTCGTCGATCCAGTCACAGGCCAGTCGTTACTTCAGCGACGGCCGTTACGGTGGTATCAAAGGCGAGGGCTACAAGAAGCTCGAGGCAGCTCTCGATGGCCTCATCAACAGCGATGAGACTGCGCAGCGCATCCAGGGCATGATCGACAAGGCCTGGCCCGCGGCTCTCGACAAGGCCATCGAGCAGCGTCTCTTCCGGGCTGCCGGCAAGGCTGCCCACACCAAAGGCAAGATCCCCGAATGAAGATCCCCGAGTTCCTCCTCATCTTCGCTGAAGCAGGCATCCCTGTTTCAATCGAGCCGCATGTGCCCAAGGGCACTGACGCCAAACCCAAGCTGATGATCGCTGTCGACGGCTTCTACAAGAACGGCAAGGTCTATCTTGAGCTAATCGACGAGGAGAACTCCACCTACAAGGTGCATGGTCGCTACGGCGAGCTCGGCGCAATCGAAGACGATGCCGAAGACCTGCTCAACCTCAACTACAGCGAGTTCTGCAAGTACGCCGGGTCGGACTATCAGCCGACGGAAGCCTGGGGAAAGATGCTCGTCGAAATGGGATACATGAAAATCGAGACCACTTCGCGGTACGTAGGAAAGTCATGATCACCAAGGTAGAGACCGACTTCGAAGACATCGCTCAGCTCGACCTGTCGAAAGAAGGCCGGATGAAGCTCTACGAAGCGGCCAAAGCTGCCAAGGTGGGATCGACGATCGTGTGCCCAGGCTGCGGCAAAGAGCACATCAAGACTACGTACCACAAGGTCTTCGACAGCAACAGCAAGACGAGCAACATCGGCAACAACTGCAAGGACACGTACTGGAACATCGTCTTGCCTGACCGTCTGCTTCGTGGTCGGCAATACTAACAGAAAACTTGTCTCCGGAAAAGATCTAAGAGATCTTGACAGGTTGGAGAGTTTTTGCTAGTATTCAATTACGACATCAAAACAGGGCAACAAACCCCTGCCGTCGGGCGCCGAGACTCCATGCCTCCAGACTACCGGCAACTGTATAGTATCGAGGAGCCGACCCTCGAACACTGAAGAGGTTAATGATGCTGCCGGTGACAAGACGCGTAAGCGCCTTGCTCGCACCTCCGGTCATGGTTGTATCCTAATGTGATGATGAGCAGTACGACCCGCTGATGACCCGGCGGGTTTTTAATTTTTAATCAGGGCGAGATTTAGTTTTAAATTATATCTTTGCCTGAGGAGCTCAACATGTCGTACCTGATCACTGTCGAACGTCGAGAGGATCACGTGAGAGAACTCGTGATCCGCCGTTGCGACCGCGTGTGGATTCCCGCAAGTGATGAGGGCGGTGGTGCTCGGCATGTATACAGCAACACTCGCATCGGTAGCCTTGAGTTCAGCACAGAGCACAGTTTCGGCACGCTTGCGTTGAGCAATGGCAACGTTTTTGACGTGGTGCACAACCTGGACGCTGCACGCATTACAAGCGTCTACAGCGCGGGCAACTTCCAGATCAACAGCTACCCTGCTGGAGATTGCATCCACGTACACAGCGACCTGCGCTGGGTTATGTTCGGCAGGAATTTCCTCCAAATAGGTTGACAACTGCTCCCTGTGAGCGTATAGTACGCACACTGGAACAACGGAGCAGCACATGGACCTCAAGGCACTCGAGAGTTACATGCGAATCCTGGTCGATGAGGAGCAGCCTTGCGCTATCCTGATCACTATGAACGAAGGCACCTACCATCTCACCGCACAGGTGATCGAGGAGCCGAAGCCGGATCCGAACGTCTTCCCGGGACTGCTTGACAGCAACGGCGAGACGTACATGATCGCCGAGGGTGGCAACATCGAGGAAGCCCTGATCCAGCTGGACCACGTGGAAGTCCTGGCACGCTTCCAGCGTTCCGACCGGGCGCCGGCCGACGAAGTTGGTGGCGGTTGACATGAAGCCCTACGGACACAGCCGCCGAGACAAGCTCGAGTGCAAGATGGGCTGCTGCGTCGGGAAGTCTGGCAAGAACAAACGCTGCAGGATGATTGTCGACCGTGCCCGCCGCAAGAAGGCTCGGCAGGCCGGAAAAAAGGTTGACAATTCTGCCTAGGTCGCGTATAGTACGCACACACTAACTAGCGAGGAAGCATTACAAGCTGCCCTTGGGGGCAAAACGGTTTCAAGGGATCCGCGCCCCGGTGAACTTGGGATTGCCAAGGGTAGCACGTAATGCCTCTTCAGGGAGTCGATCATGGCGTACATGAATCAGGAACGCAAGAAGGCCATCCACGAACGTCTCAAGGGAGTGATCCCGAAGACCTGGAAGTGGTCGCTTCGTACCGACCGGCACAGCATCACGCTTACCATCCGCAAGGCTGATGTCGACCTGATCCAGGAACTCTACGACATCAACAAGCGATACCACGATGGCTGGGCCAACAACACCGCCAAGCCGACGAGCCATCAGCTCAACTGCTACCACCTCAACATCCACTTCGACAGGTCGCTGGAGCTCATGACTCGCATCAACGATGCGATGAACGTGGGCAACCACGACAACTCCGACATCATGACCGACTACTTCGACGTGGGCTGGTACGCCTACATTCATCTTGGTGAATGGAACAAGCCCTTCGTCTATACCGGTTGACACTTTTGCCCAGAGAGCGTATAGTACACGCACACTAAGCAAACGGAGAAGAACATGGGCGTTCCGATGCTTTCCGAAAACCCGCGTCAGGGCGTGGAGCTCTAAGCCATGCGCATCTCAACCGCTGCCCTCGCTTATTCCCCGGACACCCGCACCTGGGTTGCCGACATCAGCAACTTCGCCACGCCGCAACAGGTCGCTGCGATGCACGAGACCGACATGTGCTGGTCGCGCATGTACCCGGATGCGTGTGACGTGGGTATCGTCCTCGTCAACGCGCGCACGGGCCACGAGGCCAAGTACGTGATGCGCTACAAGCGCCACGAGCGCTACGACGAGGACGGCGACATCACCGAGTTCGTGTGCGAACCGCTCCCCGAGACGCTGCGCAAGTATCCGCAGCTCAGGGGCACCAAAGTCATCCTGTTCAACGACTGAGGTCGACATGAACTGCAGGCCCCTGACATTCAAGCCCGACACCATCCTGACGGAACTGAGACATTACACCAAAACCCGCAAGGTGAAGTACGCCAAGCGGGTTGACAGATGCATCGAGGTGGGGTTGAACAAACCAGTCACGCACCTCGGCATGTCAGGAACCAGAACCCTGTGGCTCTGCAATACCAGGGAAGTTCGCGAATTCATCGAGCTCGAGTGCCACGTGGAGGTAACGAAATGAGCACCGAACGCAAGAGCGGAATCGAACGTGTCGAGCTCACCACGTACTACGGCGGGGACCGGAACGGTCCGATGATCCGTGTTCGCCAGGAACAGCCGTACTACCTGAAGGCTTCCATCCTGGAGTTCACCAAGGAAGAAGCTCGTGCTCTCGGCCAGCGACTCCTGGACTTCGCCGACGGCAAGGAGCTCGAAAGAGCTGACTAACATGGCCACTCCCCGATACCAGTATGTCCCTGTCCAATGCACCAACCACGAGTGCAGGTGGCGGGGACGAAGGATTGATCCGAACCGAACCGGCGGCCGATATGGCTGCTGCCCGAAGTGCAACCGACCTGTGGTGTACAAGCGATGAACTACGAAGTCAAGCCCGTTGGGCTCACAATTGCGACCGGTGGTGATGGGCTGTGGAGCTCACGCATCGCCGATGTCAAGATCAACAGCATCCAGGTCGACGTCGACGATGAAGACGAAGACTGTCGCTGGTGTTACGTGAACGTCTACTTCGATCAGAGCACCTGGAACGACTCGACCAATCAGCGTCAAGGTCCGCTCATCAACCGATCAGTCGGCGGCGATGGATTGATCTACACTGATCGCACCTGGCTGCGAAACCTTCGCAAGTGGTTCATCAGCCAGGGCATGACCAAGTATGCGGCCAGCCTGCTCGACTACACCGAACAAGGCATGCAGGACGAGGGCATGGTGAGCCTTGAAGCCGGTCTTGGCTTCGCCAAGAACTTCGACAAGGTTTTCGCCAAAAGAGGTTGACAAATATCTCCGAGGAGCGTATAGTACGCGCATGAAGGACAAGTACCTCGAGCAAGAAGTCGAACACATCCACAAGGGTCTGGGCGACCGAGAGGTGTCAATGACAGAGGCAACTGCTTTGCTCTGGGGCACCTCAGGAGGCGGAAGTCCGGTAGCAGTCAAGCGCATCGAGCATTTCGCCCGGCTCGGCTATCTCGAGATCAGGAAGGCTGGCAGAGCGCGCTACGTGCGCGCAGCAGCACCCAAGTAACCACTAGCACCTGGTGCCTCGCAAGAGGGGAAGGGTTGCGCAACACGGCGTTGGAGGCGCAACTGGAGCCAAAGCTGGCTGCATGGGCGGGAGCCTAGATGCGGGGCTGAGGGACAACTCCAGGGGGCACGGCCGACCCAGGTGTTAGTGCCCGAATAGAGGTTGACCTTTGTCTCCAATGGGCGTATAGTACACATACTGAACAGCCGGAGAAGTATATGCCGCGCGCGGCCAAACCCAAAATCAAGATGAGCGATCTCAAAGTCGGCTATCGCATCACTTACAAAGCGGGCGGCAAAGTCAGCCGCCTGGAAGGAATGGCCGGCAAGGTGGTGCCTGCAACGATCACATTCCTTGATCCAAAGCATGACATCATCCACGTCATGCCCGACTATCGCAAGAAACCCGGCGCCGAGTTCCGTAATATGGGAGGTTCGCTGGACTTGGACCAGATTCTCACCGTAACGGTTGACAAATGAGCTTGACGGGCGTATAGTACACACACTGAACAACGGGAGAGCAACATGTACGCTTTCGTCATCTACGACACGGAAACGAAGCGCATCGTTGGCGAGTACAAGAACCGCACCGGGGCCGTCAACTCCCTGACTGCTTCCAAGAAGCGCGAGGAGCGGAACAACGCCAAGCGCACCGGCCCGTACGACAAGCCCACCACGCGCACCAAGAACTGGGCGGTGATGAGCAAGGACGAGTACGACCAGACCGTGCGCTGCACCAAGAAGGTGCGCAACCTGATGTCGGGCGTCGAGATTGAGATCGACATCAACACGCCGGCGGCGTGCGATCCGTCCACCGAAACCTATTGGAGCATGTAGTGGCTATCAGGGATCTCGATTACTACGACATCTATACCTGGCGTGGTGGGACCATGTGGACCACCATCCGCAAGCGGCCGTTCCTGCTCACCAATGGTGTCCAGTTCGGGATCCGGCCGGCATCGTCCGTGAAGAACACCTACCGCTTGGTCATCCTGAGCATGGGCGTGAACAGGGTCCACACTCCGTCGCCCGGCCAGCTCAAGATGCTCCTCGAGAAATCGAGCAAAAATCGAGGTTGACCTTTGTCTCCAGAGAGCGTATAGTACACGGACGCTAAGGAGACCACATGCCGTACACTCCCGATCCAATGGACCAACAGGTCCGGTACGCCCTGGAAGACCTCCAGTACGATGTCAGCAAGGGCTACCACTACGAGGGCTCGCTTGAGCTCAACGGCAGCGACAGCTACCACAGCGTCATACGCGAAGTGCGCAAGCAAGCGGAAGCTGAGAGCTGGCAATGCAACTACGACAGCACACAGGGCCCTGTAGACGACTGCAGGCTGCTGATGCAGCGTGGGAACGCCGTGCTCAAGCTCAAGGTGGAGTACGACGACACGATGCAGCTGGAAGGGTACGTGAAACCTTAAGGTTCTCAGGGGAAAACCTAAAGAAACCGAAAAATCAAGCCCCTGAAAAGTTATCCACAGCCCCGCCCAGGGGCTGTTTTTATTACCAAAAAGAGGTTGACCATTATCTTCAGAGAGCGTATAGTACACATACTGAAACAACGGAGCTAGCAATGGACAAGGCTACCTGCGACGCGCTGCTGCAAGACCTCCGGGGCGCCAGCTTCATCGGCATCGACACCGTCACCGAGCCCAAGCTGAAGGGCGGCAAAAAATGCCCGCTCGGCAAGGTGGAGAAGCACACAAAGGGCAACCGCGTGATGATCTTCAGCAAGGGCGGCGAAGACGGCGGCTACGCGAACATGGTTCGCCGTCGCCTGGACAACGAGCCCGGCATGAGCGGCGAGAGCTTCGACCTCAGCCCGCGGGCCTGGGGCACGCGCATCGAAGGCACCCCGTACGTGGAGCACAAGGGCGCCTACTACCTCGAAGTCATCTTCATGAAGGCTGGCGAGGTGAGATACACGGAAGACGGCAAGCCGGTCAACAAGGCTGACATCGCCGAGTGGTTGCCAACGGAAAGCGTGAACGAGGAAGGGCAGGGTGGCCTGAACGGCACGGACAACCGCGTCATCATCCGCACCTTCAAGCTCGACAGCATCGTCGGCATGCGCGCCTTCGGACAGGAGGCGTAAGCACAGATGGGCAAGGCGACGCGCGCCAAGCAAGCAAAGCAGGAAGAGAAGGAGCAGCAGGTCGCATCGCTGCTCCTTCAGCATTCCAGGAAGAAGGATGCGTACTTCTCTGATCCGCTTGAGGTTCGACTGCGCGCAGAGATTGCTCCGTTCTTCCAGCATTCCTTCCGCGAGAACATTCGCTTCACCTCGAGGCTGAAGACACAGGATCCGACGAAACGACTCCTGGAGCTCGTCCGGTACCACTTCTGCCTGTACCGTGTGCCGCGGCTGTTCGAAAAGGCCTGGACGCTGGAACACAAGGTCCCGTCTGGTGCGTACATTCCCGCTCGACGCGATGTGAATCCAGATGCCGAATACCGGCCCTGGTACATCACGATCGCCTTGGGCGGCAGCCTCTACAAGACCCACACAAAGGGCTTCCTGACCAAGCAGGAGACACACATCCTCCTGAACTGCCCGCACGACAGCCTGTCGATCCGTGAGGCAGTCACCTACTCCGTGGCGAAGGCGATCTGCGGCAACGATGGCATCGCCCTCAAGATCGCTAAATCGAAATTCTCCGAACGGCTGACGTCGAAGAACGACTACTGGCACGGTTGCATTCGATTCTTCGCTACCCAGCCCGACATCAACAACCTGACGGTTCGTCAGCTTTCTGACTTCACTGACTTCCTGATGCACCTCCGCAACCAGGATGCCAATGCTAGCATCTTCGGACACGGCTACACGATCGCATCGCTCACCAAACGCATGATTGCGTGGCATCATCAGCTCGCTCGTGAGAAGGTGCTTGGCGATCACAAGTGGGAAGGCCACGCCATCCACAACGAAGTGATCAAGAGCAAGAACGAACAGGGCAAGCCGTGTTGGTGGTACATCCGTCAGATCCTCAACAGCAAGGACCTGGCTGCCGAGGGCACAGCACAGCGGCATTGCGTGACTGCCTACCGTGGACGCTGCTCGTCTGGCGACGTGTCGATTTGGACTCTGCGTTACAACGAAGTCGACGACTGGAACTCCGCGAGCCGCAAGGTCACCATCGAGCTCACCAACCGTGGTGACATTGTGCAGGCTCGAGGGCTTGCCAATCGCAGCCCGCGTCCCGAGGAGAAGAATATTATCGGCAGGTGGGCTACGAGCAACGGACTGAACCTTGTCCGGTGTTGACAGCTTGGGCAACTTCTGCTATAGTACGCGCACAGTAGGAGAAGAAGAAATGCGCGTACTCGGCTACTTGGTTTCGTTCGTAATCGAAAACTTCTTCCCGGACATTCCGCCCCCGTGAATCTCTGGAGTGCCGAGTACAACCTCGACGGCAACTACTACTTCATTCAGCGTCACGAGGTCTCAGACAAGCAGCTCAAGGCACTCCGGAAGAAGGGCGTGGTCAACACGCCAAACGGCAAGCACGAAGACTTCGACAGCGCCGCTGCTGAACTCAAGCATCGCAGGCAACTGGATCTCGAACGTGCTCAGATGCTTGTGAAGCAGGCCGAATCGTACTTGGACTTGGTCCAAAAGTCAAGTCTCTACACAGGCGATCGCACAGACATTTTGTAGTTGACAAATGTCTCCACTTCTCGTATAGTACGCACAAGATAAGAAGGAGTGCGTGATGAAGACCTGGATCTGCTCGCTCAACGCTTTCCTCCTCCGACTCGTCCCCTCCGACGAAGAATTCTTTTACTCCGGTGGCCGCAAGTGAACGCTGCCACCCTGCTAGCAGTCATCCAGTCCCACATGGTCGACATCTTTTTCGGCGAGTACTGGTCAGTGATCGACGCGGAGGCAGTCGGCGACAACGTGAAGATCCGCACCGAAGCGGAAACCTTCCTCCTCGTGCCCAGCACTCTCAAACAAGACGGCAAGGGCTACGAGCTCCTGGACACCAATGGACAGACCTACAACCTGTACTTCTACGCCCTGGTGCAGCCCATACAAATCCCTTGACAAAACGTGCCACTGGGCGTATAGTACGCACACTGGACAAACGGAGCAAAGCAATGCGCATCAACGTCGACTACAGCAACAACGCCACCGTCGAGCTTTCCCTCCGGGAGGCCCTGGGCTTGGCGAAGGCGCTGATACGCGCCGTGCTGTGGCGCAACTACCCGACCGACAACAGCACGCTGGTGCATGCCACTGCTGTCCACCCGCGTGGTATGTCGGTCCCGGTCACCATGAACTTCACCGTGAAGGCGAACTGACATGCCCAGGGCCAAGAAGGTTGCAACGAAGCCGGCCACGCCGGTTCCACCGAGCCTGCGCTTCATCCCCTACCCCAAGGTCAAGGACATCGAGCTGTTCGAAGAGCTCCTGTGGTCCGAGACCGACGATGATGGCATCGACCTCATCTCAGCCAAGCACGA
>Ga0307416_100000301_pt1 | contig 25445 bp, 23 predicted proteins | sample DK1Cmetagenome_2_FD_203821 | JGI IMG/M metagenome (GOLD analysis project Ga0307416, IMG submission 203821) | Maize rhizosphere microbial communities from greenhouse at UC Davis, California, United States - DK15-C-3 | ecosystem: Host-associated > Plants > Roots > Rhizosphere > Soil | place...
GATGTCCTTGATCACGATGGGGGCGTTGGTCATGGTGCTGCCCTGCTTGTAGTCGGCGTTCTTGACCTTCCACAGCTCTTTGCCGCTCTTGGCATCGAGCGCGAGCAGCTCACCCTGCAGCAGCTGGATGAAGATCTTCCCGCTGGGGTGATAGGCAGTGCCCCGGTTCACCAGGTCGCAGCACGCGATTGGAATGGCATCGGGCGACTGGTTGGGCACGTACTTCCAGATCTGCGGCGCGCCGGCCTTGGACAGGTCGAGCGCGTACACGATGTTGGGGAAGGACGTGTGGACGTACATCACGTTGCCGATCACCAGCGGGTTGCCCTCGTGACCCCGGAGCGTTCCGGTCGAGAACGACCAGACCGGCCGGAGCTCGGCCACATTCGAGGTCGTGATCTGCTTGAGCGGGCTGAACCGCTGCAAGCTGTAATCGCGCCCTGTCATGTGCCATTCACCCTCGGGCGCACTCAGGGTCCAAGCCCCTGACCGCGCCTGCTGAGCGCTGGCCGACAACGCTACGGCCACAGACAACCCCGCAGCGAGTCCGCCAGCCACAGCTTTCTGCGCAAAACGATTCATAACTGACCTCAGGGAAAAGGGGATTCTGTACTCACTTCCACTTCGGTTTGTTCTGCGACAGGTCGGGCGGCCAACTGGGCTCAACGGCCGAGAGCCGGCCCGGGCCAGTACTACTGGACCGACGTTCAAACGCTCATCCTATCGGAGGCCCGCGCTCGACTGTCGGGAGCATCCACCGGCGGAGCCCACTCGCAAGCCGCGAATGTCTACGTCTGAGCAGGTTCCGCTGGATGGATTTGGTGGCGCGACCGGGAGAGTGAGGATTGATCGCGCAAGGCTGAAACAAGAACGTGCGGGCGGGCTGCAAGGATGGAGAAAGGGGCGGATTGGATTGGCGCAGGAATGTCATGAGCACTCGCCATGAGGCGGTCAACCAGCGGCTCCGCGGCGCACCGATGCCGAGCCGGGTAAGCCGACAGTAAGCACTAGCATGAATTCCGTAAAAGCCCATCAGATCCTCAGGGCCCCGCGATGCTCTTTGTATGGCATTTAAAACAGCAGTTGGGGAGGCAGCACAACGTCGCATCCTAATGCCGCCGCAGAGTTTCCAAGTCACCTGTGAAGGATAGCTTAGAGGGGTCAGTATACAGCGGGTAAAATGAACTGTCAATCAGTTTCGGGGACCGCCAGACCCCTCCAAACCCGGGCTCCCTCCTGAGCAAAAGCCCCCTCGAACACCGTTCCATTCGAGCCCACAACACCTCGGACCCGGCGAGCCAGGGCCGCCCCGGCATCGGAGTCCTCGACCAATCCGTAGGCCGCAGGTCCCCAGGAACTCTGACCCACCCCGTGGGCTCCCCAGCTCGCCATGCGGGTAATCAGCAGTTCGGTTGGACCAGGTGCGAAGACCCCACCCTGCTGGGCAGCGAACCAGCCACCGGTAATCCGCTGCACCCGGGATAGTGCGTCGCCGAAGCTGGGGAGGTCACCTTCAACCAGTGCCGGCAGGAGCTGCATGAGGACCAGATGAGAGACCCGCTCGACCTCTCCTTCCGGAGGCGGTGGAAGCTCCTCGAAGGCGCTGGTCTCGGCTTCCCCACTGAGACCTCGACCCTCGGATGGCACCACGAGCACGTACCGCCAAGCCTCGGGGACGGCAAACCGGGCCAGAAGCGGAGCAACGCTGCTCGATTCCGGCCGGCGCCCCCCCTCCACGATAAAGCCTCCGCGAGCGAAGGCCCAGGTTCCGATGGCGGAACGTTTCCCTCGGCCCGTCGCCAACGCGAGCTCGACCGGGTCGAGCGCCAGGCAGTGCAGCTCGGCCACGGCCCGGGCAACCGCGAGGCCCAGCTGAGTACCTGAGCCCAGTCCGGAGTGGCTGGGGATAGCCCGGTGGATGTGGACATGAACCCCGCCGGCCAGACCCCTGGAGTCGAGGAAGCGGGTGGCGAACTCGATGGCGCGTCCCGCGTCTGGTCCCTCCGCCGAGACCCGATTTGCCTGATGGGCCTGAATCAGCAGAGAAGGGGATGGTATCGCGGCGCCCAGCCCGCCAAAGCATCGGCCCAGCCGGCCCCCCAAGTCGAGCACGCCGAAGTGGAGCCGGGCGGGAGTTTCGACGCAGACGCTAGCGGGAGCGGACATATTCGGTCAGCAATGCCATGGCTTCTCGCTCCCGAGGGCCGGCCGTCTTATCCACGATGACCTGCAGCCGGGCGTACTCCTCCTGAATCTGCTCCGCCGGTAAAAGATGAGTTCTGGTTGCCAGGATGGCGGCCTCGAGCACCGCGTGACGAGCGCGGTTGAACCCGATGAACTCACGATGGGTGCCCCGATGGACGACCCGCGCCTCGATGCGCGACCGGGGCGGCGTGTCATCGATGCTGTGGATCTCGAGCTCTCTCCAGGAGCATGCCGCCTGAAGAACCACCCCACGAACGATGACGGCGGGCACGGTAGGATACTGCGGACTCGAGATCGCCCCCTGGGCGAACAGCATGACGTCGTCGGTCAGATTCACGATGGCGGCCTTGGTGGCCCGCACATTTCGGAAGGTGGTGGTCTCGAGGAAGGGCTTCAGGACGATGGCCTCTTCGCCCCACTCCACCCCCATCGGCGCGAAGTTGATCTGCCCCTCCACGTCGACGGTCGTGACAATGGACTCAACGATCACCGGACGAGATCGGCAGGTGGCGGAGCGGAGGCCAGAGTGCTGGGGTGAACCGGCGTGACCGTGAGCGCGCCGTCGGCGGCCAGCGGCACCGGCCGAGGGACAGCCGGAACCCCGTGGAGAAAATGGTCGAGCAGGCGGTAGCCGTGCTCCGTGAGAACCGATTCCGGGTGAAACTGAACCCCGTACACCGGGTGCTCGACGTGTTGGACTGCCATGATCTCCCCATCTTCCGCCGTGGCGGTCACCGCCAGACTGGGAGGGACCGAGGCCGGCGCAACCACGAGCGAGTGATACCGCGTAGCCGTGAAGGGACTGGGCAGTCCAGCAAAGAGCCCGTGACCTGAATGATGGATACGGGATGGCTTGCCGTGCATGGGCAGCGAGGCCCGGACGATCTCTGCTCCGTACGCGGCCCCGATGCACTGGTGGCCCAGACACACCCCCAATATCGGAATACGGGCGCCAAGCCGCCGCACCACCTCGGTGGAGATGCCCGCCTCTTTGGGAGAGCAGGGTCCCGGCGAGATGATGATGTGGGACGGCGCCAGCTGGAGGATGTCCTCGATTTCCAGGACATCATGCCGCCGGACCAGCGGAGTTTCTCCCAGCTCGCTCACATAGCGGGCGAGGTTGTAGACGAAGGAATCGTAGTTGTCGATCAGAAGAATCAAGTCGCCAGTCCTCAGTCGCCGGTCGCCAGTCCCGTCAAGCAGCTCGTCTGACCTAGACCTCGTCACGGTCAGCTACCGCCTGACGACTGGCGACTAACGTCTCAATCAGTCCTCTCGCCTTGTCCAGCGTCTCCCGATATTCCAGCTCGGGATCGGAGTCGGCCACGATGCCTCCGCCCGCCTGGAAGTATACCTGCCCGCCCAGGAGCAGATAGGTTCGGATGACGATGCTGGTATCCATGGCACCGGACGCGCTGATATAGCCGATGGAGCCGCAGTAGACACCCCGTCGGGTGGGCTCCAGCTCGGCGATGATCTCCATGGCACGAACCTTTGGAGCCCCGGTTATGGAGCCGCCCGGAAAGGTGGCGCGGAGGAGGTCGATGGCGTCACTCGTGGATTCCAGCTCTCCGATAACGGTGGAGACGAGATGGTGAACCGTGGGATGATGCTCCAGCGCAAACAGCTCGGGTACCCGCACGGTCCCTGGTCGACACACACGGGACAGATCGTTTCGGAGGAGGTCGACGATCATCACGTTCTCTGCCCGATCCTTCTCGCTTTCCGCCAGGGCACGACCCAGGGCTGCATCGTGCATCGGGCCCAGTCCGCGCGGGCGGGTGCCCTTGATCGGCCGGGTCTCGACCAGGTGACTCTCTGAATCAAGACGAAGAAATCGCTCGGGCGACGCGCTGAGGACCTGGAGCTCGCCGAAATCGAGATAGGCCGAAAACGGAGCCGGGTTGCGTCGACGGAGCTGCTCATACAGCCGGAAGGGCGGCGTGCTGAGCTCGCACTGAAAGCGCTGCGATAGGTTGGCCTGAAAGATGTCGCCCGCGACGATGTACTCGCGCACTCGCCGGACTGCGTCGAGGTAACCCCGGTGAGTAAAAGTGGAGTGCAGTCCAATGTCCTCGACTCCTGAGACTCCGGACACCGGGTAAGTGGGTGCGCTTTCTGACGGTCTTGCCGCAGCCGAGCCCTGTCCCAGTTGCGCGGGGCGGCGGCCACCTTTCAGCCGTGCCCGCACCTGGTCTATCCGTTGTCTCGCCCGGCGCGCCCCGTCCGATCCCTTCTCCGGCAAACCAGTGGAGACCAACCAGGCAGTGCCGGTCCGATGGTCCCAGGCAATCACCCAGTCGTACAGACCCAGAATCACGTCCGGAATCGCGAGGTCGTCGTAGCGCGCCGCCGGCAGCCGCTCCAGCACGGCCCCCCAATCGTAGCCCACGTAGCCCGCTATGCCGCCCTGAAACGGTGGGAGCCCGGATAGGGGCGGAATCAGCGGGCGGGGAAGAAGGCTGCGGGCCACGCTCATCGCATCGCCCTGAGCGGAGATCCAGGACCCTCCGCGGTCCCGAATCTCTGTTCTTGATCCCTTGCTTCGGATCAGAGAGACGGGGTCAGCCGAGAGGAAGGAATACTGCTCCAGCTGCTGCGCGTCGCCACCATGGGTGTGTTTGGACGCACTATCGAGGAACAGCAGGTAAGGAAGGTCGAGAAAATGGGCACAGACTTCGATGGGTTCAGCTGTGGTACCGAGTGGCTCCGCCAGGGGAGCGAAGCCTTCGCTCACCCTTCTGCTGCGCCCTCACCCTGGGGGCGTCCGCTCCGAGGTTCGGCAGATTCGCGCTCGCGGGACCTGCGGGAGCGCTGGGTCAGCCGGACATGCTCTGATTTGATGTCATCGGGCGGAGTGAGATATCCCCACGCCAGAGCTCCCTCCTGCCGATACGTTTTCCCCAGGGTGATCGCCAGCTTGGCCTTCAGCAGCTCGCGCCCGAGATAGAAGGCATGGGTCGCCTCGTCCACCCCGAGCTGCAGGAAAATTTCCTGAATATCCGTGCCGCGCACGAAGATCTCGTTATTGAAGACCGTGATGGTCTCACGGTCGGTGAAAATCCGAAAGTTGGGATCGCGCACTGCGGCGTGCAGCTCCCGAAGCTCCGTCTCATCGTACTCGAGAATGACCGGGTCCTTTACGGTCAGGAGCCGGTCGTCGATGCCCTTGGGAACCGTACGGTTGGTGACGGCGTAGTGCATCAACCGGCGGGCCACGTCGATCTCCCGCACCACTCCTCGGGCCCAGGGAATGACCTCGGTCGTGAGCACAGCGGTCACGCCCACCTCCTGGCAAATGGCCAGTAACACGGCGTTCACGCCGGTGGAATCGGCGCTGGTCAGCTCGGTGATGTTCCCGACTCCCATCAGCTGCTGGGCGGCAGGATAACGCCGGTGGATCTCGGCATATCGCTCCAGCGAGGCCATGAAGCCGAAGCCGATGGGCTCGATGACCGGATCGATCAGGTAGGGTATGCCCCAGGCTTCGAGGCTGGCAATGCTTTGCTGCAGGGTGTCCAGACCGGCCCCAAAGTCCGGGATGACCACGACGCGAGCGTTGGTACCGCGAAGATCGCGCGCCACCTCGAGGTTGGAGCTGTTGACGCTCAGCACCAGCTCGGCTCCGGCGCTGACGGCTTCTCTGATCTCGACCGGATCGAAGCTGTCTATGCTGACGCGCATGCCTGCGGAGCGCAGATCCCGAACCGCATTGCCCAGTCCAGGAAACGGGACGCCCGGTGTACAACCGACATCGATGACGTCAGCACCGGCCGCTCGAAAGTAATCCGCCAGGGCACGGAACTCGGTTTCACTCAGCCTGGGCGCGTTGTTGATCTCGGCCAGGATTTCAATCGAGTAGGACCCGTACTGGAGCGGCGACGCGGCCTGCCCGAAGTAGCGCGGAATCTCGCGGAGATCCTTGGGACCCTTTTCGACCACGACGCCAAATCGCTCCTGCAGAACCGCTGTGTCGCCTTCGCACAACCCGGGGATCAGAACCAGGTCGATATTCGCCGGGACCTCCAGGTGCCGGGCAATCCAGGGGGTGGTCATCAGCGCGGCCACGGTAATCTTCAGTACCGCGACAACCGGCTCGAATGGCGAGGCCATCTGGTCCAGCACACGCCGGAGCGCCGGCTCCGCGAGTGTACCGGTGACAAACAGAACGCGATGGACGGGCGGACTGTTGGTCAGGCGGTCGGATCCGGCCGAATCATCTGTCACTGAAATTCACTATTCCTGTCCGCCAGTCCGGCTGTCCGTCCGACGTGCCTAGCGCGGATCCCCCGGCCGAACCCACTTGTTGGGCGTGCCCTCGAGTGCCCCTCCCTGCGGACGCCAGAGCGCAACTTCCTCGATCTTCCGGGCGAGCTCGAAATCCTTGTCGGTGATGCCGCCGGCGGCGTGGTTCTGCAGCTTTACCGTGATCCGCCCCCAGGTGACGGTCAAATCGGGATGGTGATACGCGGCCTCGGCCAGATAGCCGACCGCGTTGACGAGCATCAGCGTGGTGGGCCAACCGTCAGTTTTGTAGACCCGCCGAATCCAGCCGTCCTCGTAGTACCAGCCGGGCACCTCCTTGAGGCGCTCGGTGATCTCACTCTCGTTGTAAGTACGTTCCTTGGTTGCAGGCATGGTTCTCCTCCAGTCACGAGTCGCCACTCCTCACATCACCACTCCACCATTCACCATAATCATCTGGCCGGTCAGAAAGGACGAGTCGTCCGAGGCGAGGAAGACCGCCGCCCCCGCCACATCCTCTGGTTTGCCCCAGCGGCCCAACGGCGTCATCTCGATGACCTTCCGCCGAAACTTGGAATCAGCTTCCTCACCGAAGGCGGTTTCGATGAAGCCCGGGGCCAGTATGTTGACCCGAATCTCTGGGGCGACGTCGCGGGCAAGCGATCGACTGAAGCTGGCGACCGCTCCTTTTGCTGCCGAGTAGATCCCCGGGTTTTCGCCCTCCATACCGTGATTCACGTGATCCCACGCCATGTTGATGATGTTCCCACCTCCTTGCTTTCGCATGAGTTCGACCGCTGCCCAGGACGCCAGGACCGTCCCCCTGACATCCACGGCGAGGACCACGTCGAGCTTTTGCAGCCGGGAGAGTCGGCCGGCCTCGCCGGTCAGAATGTCCGCCCCTGCGTTGTTGATCCATACGTCGATGCGGGAGAAGGCTCGTTCTAGCTGGGTCACCAGCTGCTCGATCTCCTCCCCCCGGCTCACGTCGACCCGAAGGACCTCGACCCGGCGGCCTCGGGCTCGAATTTCTTCCGCGGCTGCCTCGGCGCCCTCCTGATTTTTCCGGTAGGTGATTGCCAGGTCGGCGCCGGCCTCGGCGCAGCGAAGAGCAATCGCTCGACCGATTCCGCTGGACCCCCCGGTGACCAACACGATTTTCTGCTGCAGCACAGCCGCCACCTCCCCTCTCGCCGCCCCGGTGGTAAGTTCTAAATCCTAACATATCACGACCTTAGCATCTTACAAGGAGTCGAGATGCGGTTACTGGTGAGTGTGCGCTCGGCGCGTGAGGTAGAAGCCGCGCTATCCGGTGGCGCTGACATCATCGACGCCAAAGAGCCGAGTCACGGATCTCTCGGTCGCGTCTCATCTCCGGTGCTCCGTGACATTCTGGAGCAGGTACCGGCTCGGCAGGAGGCGAGCGTAGCCTTGGGAGACTTTTCTGACTCGGCTGAAGTTCGGCTCACCATTGCTGCACTCCCGCTGCCCCGCAGGGCGGCTCCGATTTATCTGAAGCTCGGCTTTGCCGGGGTCGCGGATGCCGAACGGATCAGGACGATGCTCCAGGTCGCGCGCACGGTGGCGGCCACCTCTTCAGCTTCATCCATCAGGATCGTCGCTGTGGCGTACGCTGACAGTGGGTCCGCCCAAAGCGCTCCACTCGAAATCGTGTGTGAAGCAGCGATTGCGAGCGGAGCGGCCGGTGTGCTGGTCGACACGCGTTCCAAGACCGGAGGACATCTGTTCAACTGGGTCGGCCCGGAACGGCTCCGGGATCTTCTACAGTACGCCCGCCAAGCCCATCTCCTCACCGCCGTAGCGGGAGGGCTGGACATCGACCAGCTGGAACTGGTGTTCAGCACCCGACCAGATGTCGTTGGGTTTCGGGGAGCGGTGTGCGTCGGAGGCCGAACGGGCCGGCTGAGCCGAGAGCGGGTGGAACAGGTTCGCCGAAGGGTGGTGCACTGCTCTTCGGCTGTTCTTCGGTAGGCACTTCGAGGTATATCCTAAGCAGGTCTGCGAAACGCCCGAACGCGGGGCGAATCTCTGCCGTTCCTTCTGAGCTAACCCTCTGAAAATCAATGATTAGAGGCCCCTTATGAGGGCATGACACTTGCTTTCCAGGCGAGGCATAGCGCATGAGTGTGTAAGCGGCCTTACCCACGCCTCAGGCAACCTGTGACTTTTCCGTCCACACCGCTGCGGAGCAAGTTTGGCCGTCGGCTCTTGATGTTGTTCGTCGGGTGTGCGCTAGTGCCTATGGCCGTTCTCGCCGTGCTGTCCTACCGCCACGTCAAGCACCAACTGTACCGGCAAAGCGAAGCCCGTCTGGACCAGGCCAACCGCGCCCTGGGGCAGGCGGTATTCGAGCGATTGCTTCTGCTGGATGCCACTCTCAAGAGCATTCCTCCGAGCGCCATTCTCCAGCTTGCTGCGGCTAAACGCCTTCCCCGGGCGGCGGCTGCCCCACCGCGGCCGCGTCCTCCCAAGCCAGGCAACCAGACTCAAGCCGGATCGCTTGAAGGCCGGTTGGCCATGGGCGGCGTCGTGCTCGAGCGCAATCCCAAGCTGCCTGCCGGTCGCCAGCGTGCCGATCTGATCGAGGCCAGTAAGACCCTGATTGCCGGGCTCGACCTGCTGGCCCGGCAGCGCTTCGTGGCGGTCGAGTTCGTGGGGGATGATGGGAAGAGAATCGAGGTTTTTGGGCGGCTCTCGCGGCTTCCCCGGCTTACCCCGCGCGACAGCTCAGATCTTCGTTTGGGCTTGCCACTGGTGTCTATCACTCACGCGCGACACCAGTCCCGGGTCTACCTGCTCCGACGCCTGGTGCGGCGCGGTGAGGTGCGGGGCACCTTCGTAGGCGAGGTGAGCCCGGAGTATCTCTGGGGCACGGTCGAAGAAAGCATGCCGTCTCCGACGACGCGAGTGGCGGTGCTGGACGAGTCCGGCCGCGTGCTCTTCAACTCTGCCAAAGCCCCTGCAGCAGCCGCGCCGGCGGCGGGCAAAACGCCGACTGTTCCGATCGATACGGCCGTCGTGAAACCGGGCGATGTGTATCTGACCGCCACTAGCGCCATCGCTCTGGATGCGGCGTTTGCCGCCCAGCCGTGGACTGTCGTCTTCAGCGAGTCCAAGGACGAAGTGCTGGAGCCGATGGTGGAGTTCACCAACACGTTCCTCTTCGTGGTCGGATTGTCGAGCCTGGCGGTCCTTCTGCTCAGCATCAGCCAGATCCGACGCAGCGTGTTGCCGCTGGAGGAGCTGCAGAAGGGCACCCAGCGCATTGCTCAGCGGGACTTTGCCAGTCGGGTCAGCGTGACGAGCCGGGATGAGTTCGAGGAGCTGGCCTCCTCATTCAACACCATGGCGACCCAGCTCGGTCGCCAGTTCAATGCGCTGGCTACCGCAGCTGAGATTGACCGGGCGGTGCTGTCGGCTACCGATGCCACCGCGATCGTCGACACCGTACTGGGCCGGATTCGGGACGTCTTCCCCTGCAGCATGGTCAGTGTGACCTTGGGCATTCCGGACGGTGCTAAGTCGGTGACCAGTGTGGTGCAGGATTATGCGAAGGGAGGGCGGCACGTCGAGCGGATTGGCTTGCGGCCGTCTGATGTGCAGGGCCTGTTGACCGGACCCGAGGTGCTGGAGATCCGCAAGGGCGAAACCGTCCCAGTCTATCTCAGTCCCCTGTCCAGTCTCGGGGCCACCTCGTTCCTGGTGCTCCCCCTGTCGTACCAGCGGCAACTATCCGGGATCATTGCCCTGGGTGAGCGCTTCGACCTCTGTCCGACCGAAGAGGATCGGGACCAGATGCGCCGTCTTGCCGACCAGGCAGCCGTAGCGCTCGCCAATGCCCGCATGCTGGAGCAGGTTCGAGAGCTGGCCTATTACGACAGCCTCACCGGACTGCCCAACCGGCTCTCCTACAAGGAGCGTCTGGCCTTTGCCCTGGAGCAGGCCAGCCGGAGTCAACGGCTGGTGGCCGCGTTCTTCATCGACCTGGACCATTTCAGCCGGATCAACGACACTCTGGGTCACGAGGTGGGGGACCAGCTCCTGCGCCACGTGGCCTCGCGTCTCCGCTCCTGCTGCCGCGAGCGCGAGGACGAAGTGGGACCGGCGGTCAGCAGTCTGGCGCCGGAGGTGGCTCGGCTGGGCGGCGATGAGTTTACCGTGATCATGCCAGGGCTGCACGACGCTCAGGATGCGGCCAAGCTGGCCCGACGGATCCTCTCCAGCTTTGCGCAGCCGGTTCGAGTCGGCACCCATGAAATTTTCGTGAACGCCAGCATCGGCATTGCCATCTATCCCTTCGATGGCGAGGACATCGATACCCTGCTCATGCATGCCGACACTGCGATGTACAAAGCCAAGGAGCAGGGCGGCAGCAGCTATCAGACCTACTCCAAGTCAATGACGGCCACGGCGCTCCAACGGATGACCCTGGAGAATGACCTGCGCCGCGCGCTCGAGCGCAGCGAGTTCGAGGTTCATTATCAGCCGATCGTCGATGCCTATACCAGTACGGTTGTGGCCGCCGAGGCGCTGTTGCGCTGGCGGCACCCGGAGCTGGGCCTCCTGCTGCCGTCGGAGTTCATTCCCATTGCAGAGGAGAACGGGCTCATCGTTCCGATGGGAGAGTGGATTTTGCAGACTGCCTGCTTGCAGAATCGAGCCTGGCAAGATGCCGGGCTCCCCCGCATTCGGGTGAGCGTCAACCTCTCCAGCCGGCAGCTGAAGCGGACGTTGACCGACACGATCGGTCGGGCACTGCAGATCAGCGGCCTGGATGCGCGGTACTTGAGCCTGGAGCTCACCGAAAGCGTGCTGGTCAAGTATCACCGGGAAGGCACCGAGGCTCTGCATGCGCTTCGGGCAATGGGGCTCCACCTTGCGGTGGACGACTTCGGCACCGGCTACTCGTCCTTCAGCTACCTCAAGCATTTCCCGCTGGATACCCTGAAGATCGACCGCTCCTTCATCAAGGAGATCGCGGTGCAGCCGGACGATGCGGCGATCACGACAGCGATCATCGCCATGGGACATGCGCTGGGTCTTCGGGTTATCGCTGAGGGAGTCGAGACCGAGGGGCACCTTACTCTGCTGCAGAAGCAGGGCTGCGACGAGATTCAGGGCTATCTGGTGGGACGGCCCGTGCCGCCGGAGCGTTTTGTCGAACATCTTACCCGCAAACGCTCCGGGCCGGTTACGCCAGCGGCACGCCGGCAGCGGTCTGTCCGCTGAGGCAGGCTGGAAGCTCCTCCAGACCATCGCAGCTAAAAATCGCGTATGGCATCCCGGCAGGCAGTGCCCGCTGGAAGTAGCTGTCCAGCCGGCTGCCATGGCCGGTTGGTTTGATCAGCACCAGCCGCTCCGCTCCGAGCGCCCCGGTGATGAACGCAGCGATGCTGTCGCTGGTGACGTCCCAGCTGTGGGGCAGCGCATCTGCGGCGCGCATCCACCGCGCCGGGGCGAGGACCGCCACGTGTCCTTCAGTCAGGACCTTCCCTATGCTATCCGGCTCCTCAACCAGCACCGCTCCCGGAATTCGTTCGACCAGAACCTGAGCATATTGATCCATTGCGAGGATGGCCATCCAGTGGGCAGCATCAGTCGACAGCTCCGTTCCCCGGCCAAACTCCCGTACCGCGTCGGCGAACGGACCTCCGCCCGGCACGATCACCAGGGCGTGGGATCGGGAGACCTCAGCCAGAACCGAGCACACCTGATCCAGGGCTCCCGGCACTTTGGTTAGACCTCCGCCAACTTTGACCACCGCGAAACTCATGCGTCGGCCAGCAGGTGCTCGTCGAGAAGGCATGCCACGGCGACGGCGGGAGCGGTGATGCCGCCGCTTCCGATTCGGTCGGCCAGATAGACGACGTTCAGCCCCGCGCCTTCGGCAGCTTCGGCGGCCAGAAAGTCGCCCAGGCCGGTGATCACCGCGGTGTCGATCGCGGGATGGCGCCTCCGAAGCTCGCGCAATGCTCGGACGATCGAGTTCACCTGATCCCGGGCCAAGGCCCGGGCAATGCTCTCGATGGCAGGGTCGTCAAGCATGTCGCGATCGGCGCATACGGCCCGGGCCAGCCGCTCACCGGCATACTCCCGGGTAGCTGGCCTGCCGTCCGGTGTGGGGCAGCCGTAGCGCTCGGGACTAAGGCGACCTAGCCAGAGATGGACATCTCCCATCAGAGCAAACCCTTCAGCGGCCAGGCCGGCGACTCCGCGCCAGAGGGGGACCTGCCTTCCGACAGCCTCGACCGGCGTTCGAACCGCGCCGGTGTAGACCAACTCTGCTGAAAGCAGCCGCTCGGGGTCGGTGCGACCTTGGATGGCCAGACGTCCCTCGACGATGGGAATCAGATCGGTCGTCGTGCTCCCGATATCAATCAAGATGCAGGTGGGCACCAGCCGAGCTACCCAGCGCGACGTCGCGGCCCAGTTGGACGCCGCCACGTCGAAGGTCTGATTCCGGGCCTCCCGGGGGCTGACGAATGTTCCGGGCACGGTGTATACGTGAAGGCGGTTCATCGGAAAGGCCGATTCCACCGCATCCAGAACAAACCCTACGCCCTCGCGTTTCGTTCGGAAGGCCTGCGACAACTCTGCGGTCATGGTGATCGCGTGATGGTCACCAGCCGTTGCGCCAAGCTGCTGGGCTGCGGCGCGGAGGACGGAGGCCAGTGCGGAAGGCTCGCGCTGCAGCTCGTAGGGTAGACAAACAGTTCGAGACGGGAGGGCTCCGCGCGCCCCGACGCGGGCGCCCTTCGTGTTGACGCCTCCGATATCCCAGCCCAGGATTCCGGAGCTCATCTACAACCTGTTGGATGGGTGAGGACGATGCAGATCATTCCAGTCCTGGACATTGCAGGCGGAATCGCTGTGCACGCGCAGGCGGGCGACCGCACGCAGTATGCCCCGCTGGAATCCGATCTGGTTCCCGGGCGGGTCGGCGACCCGATTGCCCTGCTCCGGGCCTTCCATTCAAATCTGGGGATCCACGAATGCTACGTGGCAGACCTGGATGCCATTCAAGGTGGGGCAGTGCAGCGCTCATTGTTGCGCGAGCTGGCGGCTTTTCATACCGGCTTCTCGGGGGCGCTCCTGGTTGACGCCGGGACCCACCTGCCCGAAGGAGCGCTCGAGGTCCTGTCTTGCGGCGCCAGCGAAGTAGTTGTGGGTCTGGAGACACTCCAGGCGTTTTCGGATCTGGAATCGATCCGCGAGCTGGTGGGCTCCTCCCGCGTGGTATTCAGCCTGGATCTACGGCTGGGCAATCCCATTCTCCACCCTGCCCTGCAGGACGCGCGAGGCGCCGCGCCCGAGGCGCTGAGTCTGGCCGAGCAGGCGGCGAATGCCGGTGTAGGATCGATCCTGATTCTGGATCTTGGTCGGGTGGGCACCGGATGCGGCGTTGATCTGGGGCTGGTGGAGTCAATGCGGCGGCGGCTGCCCAACGTTCGACTCCTCGCTGGAGGTGGCGTGCTTACCCGGCTGGATCTGGAGAGAATGCGCGATGCGGGTTGCGACGGCGCTCTGGTGGCAAGTGCGATCCACACCGGGCGGGTAACCCCGGCTGACCTGGCGGCTGTCTCCCGTTCGGGTCAGTCTGGCGCCAGCGCCTCGCGGTACGTGGCAGACTGGCCGTAGTTCTCTTCCACTTCCACTTCCAGACTGGTCAGATGGGTGTAGCCGCGGGAACCTAGTTCCTGGCGCAGTAACGTGCCGAGATATTGGGCCAACATTTCGGCGGTGCTGTTCGGGATGGGAATCAACGCGCAGTCCCGCCGGGGAAAGACGTAGGTTGGCTGGCCAAAGTAGTCCACCGCCACTCGATCGCCGTCCTCACGATAGGTCAACTTAGGGTTGAGGGTGGGCAGCAACACCTTGTGGTCGATGGTATCGACCAGCTGCCGGGTGATCTGCTTGAGAACGCTGAAATCGAGGACAAACAGGCACTCGGAATCGACTGAGCCTTCCACGCCGACCCCGACCCGGTAGTTGTGGCCGTGGAGCGACTCACATTGGTGTCCCTTGAACGTGATAAAGTGAGCAGAAGCAAAAACCAGATAGTCTTTGCTGACCTGAACGCGGAAGCTGCTCTGCACGGGGGTTCTCCTAGCGATCCCAGCCACCTTCAAGTATAACGACGAATAATGCGGCGCACGTCAGGTCGGCTGTACTTCCGGGGTTCCGACGATTGCGCGGGTCGCGCAACTCGTAATCCAGCTTCGCCAGCGCGCGTCGACCCTCCGGGGTTCTGGTAGCCCCGGCTGCACGAACTTCACCGGCTCGGCGCGACACCAGCTCCGCTTCAGCCATACCCAGCTTCCGCGCGATGTGGGTGTCCGGGGCGCTCTCGAGCAAGGCGATGTAGGCTTCCACAGCCGCATCGCTCCAAGTCAGGGCTTTGCGCCGGGCCTCCAGCAGGGCCGGCACGCCGGTCTCGAAAGTCTTGGCAAATCTGGTCACGTACTCCTGCGCGACACTATCGCGCTCAGCAGCCAGCGCCATGGCCTCACGCAGCGTGACACTCGGGCGATTGGCCACGTCTTCCGCCGAGGCTCGACCCAACCCGCCGGGCCGGGCTTGGCGGATGGCGGCGTAGACCTCCGCCGCATCTTCTACCGTGGTCTCCGCCAGAACCCGGCTCACCCGATCACGTAGCGTGCCCGCTTCGTGTGAAGCGGCCCGGGCCAGGGGCGCCAGCAGAAGAACGATCCCCAGGTTGGTATTGGACCTGGTCCAGCGCAGGGTGTCTTCTACGGCGCGTCGAATGGTCATACCCAGGGGAAGGGTATGGGCCTGCGCGAGGGCCGGGCCAATGGCGACCGCGCTGGCCAGGAAGTCCTCGTAGCGGGTGTCGTGGAAGTGCCGTTCGGGCGACACGTTGCCTGGCTTCGGTGCACTCACCTCGAGCAAGCACGCCAGCTGCCCCGCGGCGGCAATCTCTGGTGGCGTGGTCACTCGGGCCGGGCTGCGAGATACTCGATCAGTGCTCCGGCCACGTCCAGCCCGGTGGTCTCCTGCAATCCCTTCCAGCCCGGAATTCCGTTTACCTCGAGTACATAGGTCCGGCCATCCCGACCGGTCAGCAGATCTACCCCGGCGTAGTCGGCGCCGACTGCTGCGGCAGCCCGGAGGGCCAGGGCACGAGTAGAGTCGGCGAGTGTCACCGGTCGAGCCGTGCCCCCGCGCGCCAGGTTGGTACGCCACCCGATAGAGCGACGCTCGATTGCCGCTATAACGGTCCCCCCAAGTACAAACGCGCGCACGTCAGCGCCCTCGTGTTCGATCGTGCGCTGCAAGTAGTACACGCCACGAATCTGTTCGATGGTCCGAAAGACCCGATAGGCCATTTCCTCGTCCTGCACCCGTACCATACCCAAGCCCATGGATCCGAACAGCGGCTTGACGATGACATCCTGCAGTAGCCGAAATGCCTGACTGGCCTGCTCGGGATCTTCGCAGACTATGGTCTCTGGGGTGGGGATCCCGCACTGCTCGAGCAGCGTGGAGGTCCAGAACTTGTCCACCGTTCTCTCGATGGCGCGGGGCGAGTTCACCACTCGGGTTCCGCGCTCTTCCAGGCGGTGCAGTGCGTCCACCCGGAAGATGATCTGCTCGAGTGAGCCCGAAGGAATGATCCGAGGCAGCACCACGTCAGCCGCGTCGAGCTCGGCGTCGCGGCTGCGGAGTCCGGGATCCGGTCCAATCCGTGCCACGAGCCCCTCGTAGGGGAGCACTACGGCCTCATGCCCGCGTGCCGCCGCCGCCCGCTCCAGTTGCTGGGTATGCCAGCCGGTGCGGGCAGCGAGAACGGCTAGACGCACGCTACTTGGTCTCCGCCCCGATCAAAGCGTCGAATCCGCCGGTGGCAAAGTTCCCGAGATCGCCGGCAACCTGTTTGAATCCGGGCGTGGCCGTGCCCTTCTTGAGCGCCTCGAGAGAGGTGAAGTAAAGCTCTGCCTGGCGATAACGGCTCGGCGGAGAGCCATCCAGATTGGACTCGAATTTGGTCAGCTCGGCTCGCTCGAATCCAATTTCGCCCTTGCTGTTGGTGACCAGAGGAAGGTGCCGGTCGGCGTAGTACTTCTCAAAGGCCGCGGTATCCTTGGGCGTCTTGTAGATCACCGTGAAGATCGCGGCGGGCCCAGCGGCCGACCCGGTTTCATGGGCATTGGTGGTGGCGGCAATCATGCCGGTCAGCCCGCCGGTGGCAAAGTTCTTCAGGTCATCGGCCACTTTGTTGAATCCTGGTGTGGCCAGGCCCTTCTTCAGATCGTCCATCGAGTTGAAATACAGCTCCGCCTGCCGATAGAACGGCGGCTTCTTTCCATCTGCTGTCGACGAAAATCTGGTGAGATCGGCCCGGACGAATCCGATCTCCTTCTGGTTGGCTTGCACCAGTGGAATGTGAGTGCTGGAGTAGTACTTCTCGAAAGCGGCGGTGTCTTTCGGCGGGTTATACAACACCGTCACGATGGCCATGGGTCCGGCCGATGCAGGGGCAGCGGCGGAGGTCGTGTCTCCAGTCTGGCTCTCTGTCCGCTTGTCGGCGGCCGGGCTACAGGCGCTGAGCGCAAAGGCGGAGACCAGCCACATCGTCAAGCGTCGCATCCAAGGCTCCAGGCTAAAGGTTGTACAGCGAGGAACTCAGCACTTCGGGGTTCAACCGTCCTCCATGAAAGGTGCGGCCTGTCTCGGTGCTCGTGAGCCAGACTTCCGCCGGGCTAAAGAGCAAGGGATCGATCTTATAGAAGTCGCCCTGATACCGCTGAAAAATTTCGTAGAATGGGGTTCCGTAATCCCGGGAAGCGGAGGCGGGGACCTGTTCCGCCAGCTTCTCCAGCTCACCGTCGCCCGCCCGGACGGTGAAGCGGGCCTGGCCGCCGTAGAGAATGCAGTCGTTGGTGCGGCCAATGGCCCGCAGATCGTTCTTGGCGACTGGCGGGAGCGGGGCGGTGCCCGTTGCACTCACAACCCGCCGTACGTCGAAGCCCAGGGTCTCCATTTTGTGGAGACCGGTCTCCACGATGCGGGCCGAGATTTGCACTCCACCAGCCAGGCTGGCCGTGGGCGCCACCACGAATGTCAGCTGGGAAGGTTGGAGTCGCGACTTCTCGGCAACCCATCCGGCCACCTCGTCGGTGGGGAGTGTACGTCCCTCGAGGACCAGAACGCCCTCTTCAGTCCGCTCCTCATACCCCAGCTTCTCGAACAGCTCCCGCTCCACCCGAGCATGCGCCCGGAGCGGGCCCGAGCCCATGGCGAAGAACTTCCCCACGGAAATAGCCCAGCCGGCGTACTGCGAGGCCATGCAGGACACAGCGGGGTGATCGGTCCAGACGAAAAGGCCGGGATAGGGCTCGCCTCCGATCTGCAGCGGGGCCGCCGTGATGTTCCCCAATCCGCCCATGCAGATCTCCGACAGAGCAAGCCCAGCCTCGATGCCGCCCTCCACGTCGATGCCGGCGTCGATGACTCTGGCTCCCCCGGGCAGGCGAAAGCTGCGTACTCGCAGGACATCTGCCTGCTCCGCCATCCCGTCAGCAATCTCGGTGGCGGTCTCGTTCATTCGTAGCGATGTGGTCTGCAGCGTGAGTGTGGTCATTTGGCCGTCCATTCGAGAATTTCTCCCTTGCCCAGCTCCGCCATATCGCCGCTGTGGCGCCGGTACAGCCCGTTGAGATACTGTTTGCGAACTCGCACCCCATAGCGCCCCTGCAGCCGCAGGAGCATCAGCCGGAGATGGATCGGCTCGTAGGTGCACGCGTACGTGTACGAAGCCGGCGGCGTGATGCCGCCCAGCGCGGCGATGGAGCCTCGCTTGGACCAAAGGCCGGAGTCCGCTCCGGCATCCCCGAACACGATGATGTTCCCGGCGATCATTCCCAACCCGGCCCGGTCTCCAGCGCGGCCGCGGATGACCAGGAGGCCTCGGCGCATGGCCGCTCCCGCTTCCGGTCCCGCCGAGCCCCGCACGATCAGCTCTCCCCCGGACATGCCTCGTTTGTAGCCCGGAGCAGCAGCGCCGGTGCGGACACCCGTGTCGCCTGCGATGTCCAGCGCGCCTCCGGTCATTCCCAGGCCGGCTTCGTTGCCGACGGGTCCGTCCACGGTCACCAGACCTTCTCTGAGCCCCGCCCCCAGGCGATCTACTCGAGCGAGGTCTCCCTCGAAGCGGATGCGCCCATCAGGGCTGCCGGAAACCTCGAAGAGTTCCCCCAAAGGCATCCGCCCGTCGCGCTCCAGCTCAACCGAGCGCTCGGCTATTCCACCAGCAGAAAGAGTTACCCAGGGCTGGGCAAGTACCTCTGAGAAATCCACTCGCTGGGCCAGCGACGCCTTCAAACGCGCGGTGACTCCCTCGCTCACACGGCGGCCCTATCCATGATCTTACGCAAATGAAAATGATGCGGGCCAAGCTTTCCGCCGTAATTGCCGGCGCTGATTGCCACCACCCCCTCCCGGCAGGCGGCAGTAATCCCGGTTTTCATGGCCAGCGCAATTGCCGCCGCGTCAGTTCCATTGATCACAATTTCGAGTACCGAATTGACGTCTTGGGGGAGAGCTGTTTGAGTGACGGCCCTGAGCGTGGGGCAGAAGGCATCATTGGTGGAGGCGATCATGGTCTTGCTCCGGCGGGAGCCAACCTTGCTTCCGCTCCTCACCACGCCGCCGGGAAACGGCAGAATGACGCCACCCAGTGAGGCCATCGCGTCCGCGGCTCCCTCGGCAGCTGCCAGTGCCGCCTCCGCGCTCCGCGCCAGAATGAGAAAGTTGCCTCCTCCTACACCCTTCACCATGCCAAACTTTTCCTGCACCAGGAACTCGCCTTCCATCACGGGGATTCTCCAGAACCGCTGGCCAGCGATAATCTTGCTGCCCTGGAATCCGTCACCGAAGAACCGGAGGGCGGACCCCACCCCGACCCGATCCGCCGCCTCCGGCAGCCCGTCGTAACAGGCGGTGGTGGGGCAGGTGAGGACCGTCTGTCCAATCCGCTCGATCAGCCGTTTGCCCAGGTCGTCCTTGCTCATGGTCATGAGCAGAATGCTGGTGCCGGGGCGTCCATCAGGTGTCTCTGCCGGGGTTAGCTCCCGCTCGATGCCTGCCTCCACCTTGCACCCGATGACCGAGGTCGCAAATCCCGTGAGCTTGAGAGCTGCCGCCCTGACCCAGCGCAGGCTGTGGCCGGTGATCAGGATGCGCGCCACCCGCATGGTAAAGGCTTCGGCAAAGGTGTCTTCGATGAACACGCCGCGGATGTTCATGCTGCCCTGACCCTACAGAGGAAGCGGTTCATCCCGAATGCCCTGAACCGGATAGTTCGCGAAGGAGACGGTGGAGTAGGCCTCGAAGTAGCGCCGCAGGTCGGGAAGCACTGCGTCATCATAGCCTGGCGCCAGGCGCAATCGCCGTCCTGCCGGCGCCCGCCGCAGCTGACCCTCCTCCACCAGAAGGGAGCCGCCTTTCAGCACATACCTGGGTGTCGCGAACATCCGGGCAATGTCGGAATCTCTGCTATACACCGTCACGTCCGCGTCCGCACCCACGCCCAGGTGTCCCTTGTGCTTGAGGCCCAGTAACCGGGCGGGGCCGGCCCGAGTGATGATGGCGATCTCGTTGAGGGTGTACTCCCGGGTGAGTCCGTCTGCCAGCGCAGATCCGGCAAGCAGCTTGGGATTGACCTGCTTGAGCCGCTCGTCTCGGATGGTTCGATCCATCAGCAGCTGGATCAGCGCGGGGTAGGAAAGAAAGGAGCCCCCGTTGGGGTGGTCAGTCGAGAGGACCACCCTCCATGGATCCTGGCTCAGCAGAAATAGCTCCAGGCCGATGGCCCACTGCAGGGCGGTGACCGCTGCTTTGTCCTTGTATACGAAGGGGACGATTCCGCAGCCGGTCTCCAGCTCGATGTCGATGTTCACCCACCTTCGTCCGCTGCTCCGGTGCAGCAGGTATTCCACCGGTCCATCGGCGGTAATCGTTGTTGCCGGTCCGAACATGATCTGTCCCACGTCCACGCTGAGCTCAGGATGCGCGTTGACGTAGTCCATCAGCTGCGCGGCTCCAGACTTCCACCCCGGTCCCCCGTAGCTGTGAAACTGCAGGTGGGTGAAGTGGGCTCGCCGGCCGGTGAGCGCTTGCATGCTGGCGAGCGTCACCTCCGCATTGCCGGGCATGCCCAGGTTGTTGCAGTGAATGTGGACCGGATGGGGAAGCCCCAGCTCGTGACCCGCGTTGGCCAGGGCTTCCAGGATGGCTCTGCCGGTGACTCCTCTACCTGCGAGCGGCTCGTCCAGTCCGTTCAGATTCCGCTGTCCGGATTTCCAGGCCTCTATTCCGCCGGGATTCACAATCTTGATGGCATAACCGCCTGCCGATCCCAGCAGCCAGGCAGCATAGTCGCGAGCCCGTTCACGTTCGCCGGCGGCAATCTGGCGCAGCAGGTACTCGTCATTGCCCATCAGAACGAAAATGCCGCCATCCACGCAGGGTGTGTCGTCGAGTTCGGCGTGACTGTGCCGGGCGGTGAGGGGTGCAACGGCGGCATCGAACACCGTGGTATATCCCAGCCCGGCGTAGCGGTATCCGGTGGTGAACGTACTGGGCACGGTGCCTCCCGTTCCCGATCTGGCGCGATCTCCATCCACCAGAGTGGGCAAGGGCATCGGGTCCGCGGCATGCTCCTCCGGGAGCAGCCGTCGAGCATGGTTGCAGCTGGCGCTGGCGAGGTGGGAATGAATGTCGACCCCTCCAGGCATGACGACCATGCCCCTGAGGTCGAGGGAGGGTGCCCCGTCAGGGAGGCTGGGCACAACCCGGCCGTCCTCGATGCAGAGATCGCGAGTTTCACCGTCAACCTGATTGGCGGGATCGTAGACGGTCCCGCCGACCAGGCGGAGTTGTGTGCCGCTCACCGGGCCCCCGAGTTCAGCCGGTCCTGTACTGCCTGCGCCAGGCTCTCCAGCACGTCGACAGTTGAACGAGGACCCACCAGGCAGGGTCGCAGAGGTAGAGGAACCTCATCCATCCGATACGCGGTACCCTGGTCATGAATTCCCGCCACGCCAGTGTCGATGGCGACGCTGGTGTCGAACGGTGCCGAGCTTGCGCGGGGACCAATCAGAATGGGGCTCAAACCGGAGAAGCCGAGGGCATGTTCCTCTGGTATAGCCCCCACGACCAGCGAGGCCTGGTATCGGCCGCTCGCCACGCCGGCAAGGCCCCGCCGCTGCGGCTGAGAGCGGGGGTACCCCAGTGAGTAATCGACGGCGAAGGGATAGCCGGTCTGCCAGGTCAGCATCGACTCAGCGCCAACGCGGTTCCCTCCTCCGCGCAGGCTGCAGAGGCTGGCGCGCGTGGGTCCGTTCAACGCCTGTGTCAGGGCGACGAGCGCTTCTACCCGGAGCGGGTTGCGCTGCTGAGCCGAAGGCTCGGCGTCATGCACCAGCACTGCGTAGCGAGCGCCAACCAGTCTTTGGGCGACCTCGGCCGCCCGAGTTGCCAGCGGCGACTTGGCGGTAACCGGATTACCCGAGACGGATGCTCGCATGAGCGTCAGGGCGGTAATCTCCTCCTCCGGCCCCAGCGCGAAGGTGGAGTCTGCCCCACCGAGTCCCCGGTCATCGCCTATGCTGGCGGAGATCACGTAGCGTCCCCGTCGCCCCTCCGGAACCTGGATGCCGGCCGGCTCCAAGCTGTACCGCGCCAGAAATCGCGGGTATCGATCGCTGGGATCGACTCCCCAGAACAGGAAAACGTCACCGCGATTGCGGATCTCTCCCAGGGTGGCGCTCGCCCGTCCGCGGCGCTGCGCAGTGGTCAATCCAGCAGCTGCGGTGTCCGACGTTGCGCAGTCGACAGCAGCGTTTAGCTGGTCCGCCAGGGCAGTGGCTGCACCTTGCGCCTGGGTGCTGAGGTCCAGGCCGAGATATACCAGGCAGCGGCCTTTCGCGGCGGCGAGCCTGTGCGCCGCCCGCTCGACCGCCTGCTCGATGGTGACGGGACCGCCTTGGCTCAGAACGCGGGATGGCACCTGGCCATCCCCGAACCAGGCCCGACCCACCGGACAGACCGGAGCCACGTCAACGATGTGGTCCTGCACCACTCGGACGGTCACGTCATCGCAGCTGCAGCCACAACCGAGGCAGGTTACGTGCTCGACTAGCCGGTCCGCGCTCATGCTGCGCGCGCGGTGGCGGACTTCATTGCCCGGTAGATCAACCGAGCTCGTCGTATCAGCAGCTCCCGGCAAGCCCGGGCCTGACGGGCCTGGGCAAAGACGGTGCAGATCGGGCGACCCTGAGGGATGTGCTCGCCAGTGGCGGGTATGTCAGCCACCCACCTGCGCCCGAGTCTTCGGAGCGCGCTTCGCGTCACGGTATCGCGCCGGGCAAACACGATGGCCTTGCCATGAATGGCAAGACAGGGCCGAGGCTCCATCGGCAACTCCCCTTCGCAGGCTCGAGCATGAATGGCAAACATGCTGACCTGGTGGGCTCTCTCCACCAGCTCCATGGACGCGGAGTAGCGAGGATTGACTTCAATGGGGTAGGGTACGCCGTCTTGGGCCATGAAGTCGACACCGTTGAGGCCGATCAGCCCAAACTCGCGCGTCAGGACGGTGGCCAGCCGAGACGCCCTCTCCAGCAGCTCGTCTTGCCGGCGGAACAGATGCAGCTTCCGGGTCCCGAGCAGGCTACCGCAGTACCGGAAGGGACCGGCGCCAAGCCGCCGCTCACCCACCAGCTGGCGCGAAAACCCCAGCAGCACCGCATTCACGCCATCAGCCGCGAACGTAATCGAGCCCGGACTTCCGGAGATCCGTTCCTGGAGATACATGTTTCTCGGCACCCGATCTCCAGCGGACCAGGGGAGGACGCCGTGACCACCACCCGACTGGCGAGGCTTCAGCAGCCAGGAGCGAGCTGCCGTCGCCTGTTCCGGTGCTCGGCTTCGGGATTCCGGGGTGGCGAGTCCATGCCGGCGCAAGACTCGCATCACCTCGCCGGGATCTCTCACCCGAGCGAGGATAACCGGCCGGTTTCCCAACAGCCGCCGTCCCCGCGCCAGCAGTGCGACCGCGGTGGGATGATTTTCGAAGTTAGACGTGTACGCCGCCAGCTCAGCACGCACCCCAGAGCCCGCGCTGGCAGCGTCCATTGGGCTGTAAGCCTGCCCTGGCCTGTCCGCACGGGCCAGAAGAACCTCTGCCACAGCCCTGAGATCCACATCCCCAAAGGCGTCGATGGCGGTAACCCGATAGCCCGCCCGCGCGGCTGACATTGCCAGAGGTCGGGTGGTGACACCGGCAATGACCACATGGGCGGTTCGGTTTCGGTCAGGCATCAACAGCAATCCCGAGGCGGCGTCTCGCCGCATCAGGGGAGATAAAGACCAGGTGATCGAGAACCGTCCCCCGCGCCTCTCGCAGCCGCAATCGGTCGACCAGCGCCGCGTGCCTGCCGCCGCGCAGACCATCGGCCAGAAGCGCGGCACCCTGAGCGCCTTGTTTGGCCACCGCGGCAAAGCCTCGAAGCCGGCGCACCGGCCCGAGGTCGGCCAACCTTTGCGTCAGTGGCCGGAGGATTTCATCCTCTGCCGCCTTGCGGCCGGACACCAGGATCTCCGATGCGGAGGGGGCAGAGCAGCAGAGTTGTCTCACCATTTTGATGAGTCCTTCGACATATGCATCGAGCGCCACGAAGCGCTGATGCGGGTGCTGCGCCAGTAGGGATGCCACCCCGCCCTGGAACAGCGCTGCTTTGGAAACGTGACCGGCCAGGAACGCCACTTCGCCGTCGAGTGCTCCGGCCGCACGCCAGCCGATTGGACCGCTGGTTCCACCCACACCGTCGACGATCTGCCCCTGCTCCACCGCCAGTCCAGCGGTAAACCCGCCACCCAGCTCCATCAATATGAACGAAACCTCCTCTGGGGTGCACGCGAGTCGTTCGCACTCATGGTGCAGTCCGAGCGCGGCGGCGCACAGCTTGTCGGCGGTGCCCAGGTCCACGCGATTCACTTTTCGGTGCTCGGGAACGGTGTCCAGGTGAATGACGCCGGGGAGATAAACGACAGGAGCTCCGGAAGCTTCCAGCTGCCGAGCGAGGCGGCGGAGTCCACCAATGCCGCCAGGCTCGTCCGGTTCGGCCAGGAACGCGAGACGAAAGTCCTCCTCCGTGGTGTCGGTGGAGCGAAGTAATGGAAGTCCGTAACCTGATGGGCCGGCCACCAGATCGGGCACACCCGAGGAGAGGAGGAGATCGAGGATGCGCTCCGGATGCGCCAGCGCCTCCTCGGTTGGCCAGCTTTGGTCCAGATAGAGCCGACCGTCAACCAGGCCACAGACGTCGATGCTGACCGTCCCTGGGTCGAAGCCCACAACGCGGGTCATGGCTACTTCTTCTTTGCCAGCTCTTTCTTGGCGGCCGGTTCCTTTCTGGGTTCCCGCTCTCCTGCTGCGATCAGTTCCCGGGCGATCTCTGCGATAGCCTCGGCGTCCAGCACCAAATCTTTACGGGTAAAGAGTCGCGCGACGCACGCCTTGTGCAGCTTGGTTTTGAAATTGCCGACACCGAACGCCCCAAATACGGTGACTCCGGCGCGTTCTACACCGGCATCACTTACCTCGATGCCTTCTATGCCGAGCGGTGGCACAGCATTCAAGTCTACGGCGATCCTCAGGGATTTTGCATTCGTCCAGGCGGCACGGGGAACCATCTGTACGCCCGCAGGTCCGGAGTTGAGCAGCACGTCCACGTCATGCAGCAGCTCGGCCAGCCCGGCGGGATCGTTCAGAGTGACCGCCTCGACCTGAACACTGAAACGGGCACTGATAAATTGCCGCGCCTTCTCTCCTTGCTCCGGCTTGCGCGAGGTGATGGTGACGTCGGCCCCGTCTTTGGCCAGGAGGCCTGCCGCCCGTTGGCCCACCGGACCGGTGCCGGCCAGGATCAGGACTTTCTTCCCGCTCAGGT
>Ga0307416_100000302_pt1 | contig 25427 bp, 28 predicted proteins | sample DK1Cmetagenome_2_FD_203821 | JGI IMG/M metagenome (GOLD analysis project Ga0307416, IMG submission 203821) | Maize rhizosphere microbial communities from greenhouse at UC Davis, California, United States - DK15-C-3 | ecosystem: Host-associated > Plants > Roots > Rhizosphere > Soil | place...
TGATGCATATTGAAAGGCTGGAAACAAGATTAGCACAGCTGATTTCGGAAGAAAGAAATCAAAACGGAGATTATACCTCTTTGGAAAACTTTGTTAAGAGAATTCCTATTGGTATCGAAACACTACAAATTTTAATCTTTATTGGGGCATTCCGCTTTACCGGAAAACAGAAACATGAACTGCTGATTGAATCAAGATTTCTTTTGGGAACTCATAAGGTTGCTTTCAGGCATCCGACTTTACTTGAAGAACCTCAAAAGGATTATCAACTTCCTACTATAGAAAGAAACCCGTTTGAAGATGCTTTTGATGAGATAGAGATACTAGGTTTTCCTGTTTCATTCAGTCCGTTCGATCTGTTACAAACCCGATACAGGGGCAGTGTAATGGCCAAAAACCTTATCAAGTACCACAAAAAACAGGTTAAAATGCTCGCTTATCTTATTTCAAGAAAGCATGTTCCCACCAAAAAAGGAACGATGTACTTCGGAACCTGGATTGATGCTGAAGGAGAATATTTTGATACGGCTCATTTTCCAAACTGTCTTGAAGAATATCCTTTTCAGGGAGGTGGCTGCTATCTGTTATTGGGAACGGTAGAGGTCGATTTCCATTTCCCTACTGTTACCATTCATAAAATGGCCAAAATGCCTTTTATTCCGGATCCGAGATATTCCATGGATAAAGAAAAATCATTGGAAGCTCAGCGCAATCTGCATGAAGATATCAGTATGACCTGGCGGAAGCCTTATCCGCAGGAACATGAAATAGGATTGCCAAGGCAGAAGATGCTGTAAGGAAATTTAATTATTTTTCATTTCTCTTGTAGGATATGCAAAATTAATAGGATCACTCTAAACATAAGCATACAAAGAGTTCGCAATTTGTGATTTGGGGTCTGCACTCCTAGGTGCAGAAGATCTCGCGGTATACACTTTAATTAAAATTGCCGATTTGACTGAACACAGGAAAATTTATTCGAGCAATAAATTGCAGATCGAAACGTCTGAGGGAAGTCTAGTAGAATATCTTGCCTCTTTCGATCTTTACAATTTTGTTTTTTTCCATTTTTTTCACCGTTCTAATCACCGTTTCAACACGAAGCCCTATTAAATTGGCCAACTGTTGTCGGGAACCTGAAAGGAAAATTTGCTATCAATCAAATGATCTCCTTTCAAATGATCCAAAAGAGTTGTAATCTTAAATTCTGGATCCTGGTTTGAAAGGCTGAATAACATGACATATTTATAGTATAATCCTCCTGCTAAGAATTCCAACATTCTTAATGCAACTTTTGCGTTATGACTCATTAGTGCAAGAAAATCCGACTTTGGTAGTCTTAAGAGCGTGCATTCTGTGGCATAGGCATTCATCGGATACGAACGCTGGGTGAACAATAGAGATTCACCAATGCTATGACCAGCCGAAAGTACGCTTTGCGTAAATTCACGGCCGTCGTAATCATAATTATTTAACTCCTATATATAATAAGACTGAACAATTCTCTCTCTCAGATTGAAATAAAATACTATTTTTTATGTTTAGACAACCATCTGTTCCGATGCATAATTTTGCATTGGCATTGTAAAGAAAGCATAGCAAAAGAAGCATACCTGATGCTTTATTCATACTGTAACTGCCTTTCATTGAATACATTTTCGCCTTTTTTAAGAACTAGATGCAAGATTAGTCTTATTTTAATCCGTAATAAAGAAATGACATACGCTATAGGTACTCTATAAGCACGGTTAAACATACTACATGCATACGATCAAAAGTACCAGGACAATCTTAAGGTGCTTATTTTCAGAACTTTAATATATAAACAGGCATTTTAATGATGAAGCTGGAATATTATTCTTAGGAATGGAAAGCTGAGACAACCACCTTAAATCATCTCTTATTTTAATTATTTGCACATCGGACAATTGTACTTGTGTTGTATTATTAGTGGCAGTAGCTGATGCTGTTTGATTAGAGTGCTGTAAAAAGACTCTAAAAGTATATAAGCCATCAGGCGTTGTTGCTTCAACTGAAAAGCCCTTAGTGCCATTTGAATCAGTCACAAATTTCAGATAATCCATTACTGCAAGGCTTTTAATATCGGCAGTTGTTTGCTTGCCAACATTTATACTGCTGCAGCCGGTAAATCCCGGATTCAACGTAATAAATGGAATTAAATCAAATATAATCCCCGTAGGAGAATTTTGGGATGCAATAGGTGTTCCTGAAACACTTAATGATAAGGAACCTGAACCAGATTCAGTTTTACCATCTGAAATAGTTGCAATTATAGCAGGATTACCTACAGAAGCAAGTGTTGTCCCGACAAATTTACCACCATTAGCAATAGTATACGGAACTTTAATAACTGTTCCCGCGATAAGAGGTGTACCACCTGTTATGATCTGCTGGGGATCTAAAGTGGCTCCATTACAATTTAATGTTGCTATTGCATTAACTGCAGAAGAGTTGTCAACAGCTCGCCATTCTGTACCATTCCAAAAATAAAAGCCCTTAGGTAGGGCAGTTCCGATATTATAGACAAATAAGCTAACTGCATTGGCAGCAGTGCCTAACTAAACCATTGTTGTCGTTAAGTTTACTCTGGGAACAAGTAAAGTTAGCGAAGAACAGATAGGAAACAGTAAAGGTTACCCCTATGTGGTAACTCCCACAGCCATAGGGTATGATCTGAACGGAAACATGCTGAATCATAAAGATAAAGGGATTTCATCAATCCAATATAATTATTTAAATTTACCCAAACAGATTACCCAGAATGCTCAGGTAACAAATTACGTCTACAGAGCAGACGGTGTAAAAGTAAAGAAGCTTTTTGGAGATTTAGAAACAGATTACCTGGACGGATTCCAATATAAATCTACAAAACCATCGGAAGAATCAGGAGGAGGAATTATTATTGTAGATCCTAATGAAGTAGCTGCAATGAAGTTAAGAATTATTCCTACATCAGAAGGATATTATGATGTACTAAACAATGCCTATATCTATAATTTTACAGATCATTTAGGAAATATAAGACTGAGTTATACTGATACTAATAAAGATGGAATTATACAGCCAAGACAATATTATTGGAAACAATGTGATGAACCATCAGGCCCATGGGTACCCGTTAATTGTATTGATGGCTGGAAACCAGGGGAAATTGTAGAAGTGAACAATTATTATCCTTTTGGATTAATGCATAATTATACTGCTACCACGAAGAATGCTTATCAGTACAAGTACAACGGTAAGGAGTTGCAAGAGACCGGCATGTATGATTATGGCGCAAGATTCTATATGCCTGACTTGGGAAGATGGGCGCTGCGGATCCTAAAGCAGAACTAATGCGCCGATGGTCTCCATACAATTATGCATTTGATAACCCAATACGTTTTATTGACCCTGATGGTAGAGAAGGTTTAGGATGGGGATTGAAAGATAATGTTTGGAGTTGGGATGCAAATTTAACAGCTCAAAATTATCAACAGCAAGGATTTACTGATTATAAAGATGATGGAAGTATAATTAGTAATTCTCCTATACAAGGACAAGAAGGAGGAAATACTGGACAAACTTATTTAGGGTTCAATGGGCAGGCATCTTATATACCAGCAGATAGTAATGGTTCAGCAGGACTTTTAGGGTTGTCAAATTGGTTTAGGAACTCTATTTCAGGAACAACTTCTGCCATAGCTTCACAATTTTCGGGAGGTTGGAACAGTAATTTTGCAAGAGGTATGGTGAATGATTCCTATAATGTTGGTTTAACTTCTAATGTTACTGCATTTTTAGGTGTTGGAACTACTCCTATTAATTTCACACTTTTAACAAGAGGACAAGAGCCAGGATTATATTTTACTCCTACTGTAAATGCAGCAATTGCGGATGGAATTGAGGGTAATGCTGGTATTACTTTTGGTAGAGGGATGTACACCGGAGATCCAAGTACCATTAATTCAGGAATGTTACAAGGACATACTTTTGGAGCATCAGGAGGATTAGGGTTTATTGTAGATGGTTCAGTTGGAGCTTCGTATGCACCAACAGGAAATGGAAATGGCATTATCGGTATATCTGGACAAATTGGAGTTGGCATTGAAGGTAGCCCTGCATCGGTTATTAATTTACAAGGAAATTATCAATATACTCCAATCGTTAAACCTGTTTTTAAATTTAAGTAGAATGAAAATTAAAAATTTATGGAGATTATTTCCTATATTTATAATTATAGGTATTATAATTTTCTTTGAAAGAAAAGGTTATTTAGAGCGACAAAAATTTCATAAAACAGTTATTAACTCACTTGTAATAAGAAAAACAGCAATTGGTCTGGAGGTAGGAGTTACGATTATTTGACAAAAAATAATGTTGTAGTTACATTATGAATAATAATCCCCTAAACGTAGGAGATTCCATATCTAAAGAAGCAAATACCAATGAATTTAGTATTTATAGAAAAGATAGCTTTGGAAAATATAAATTTTATAAAAATTATAATACAACAAAATAGATAATAAATATCAAACCCACTTAAAAATAGTGGGTTTTTTATTTATTAGGATTTATAAAATATCCTACGATTTAAGAGAATTATCTTCTTTATGTAAGGTAAATTTTTCTTGGGTATTTTTAATATCTCGATTTACATTATAAATTAATATATATTCATTTTAGAATAGTGCTTATAATATTGGCTTGTCATATATTAAAGAATCACTTTTAATATTACCAAATTGTTTAATAGAAGTGTCAAACATTTGATTTACCTGTTCTTTTGAAGCAACTTTAAAAAGTTCATCACCACATAATTTAAAAATTTCTTCTCTATTATTTTCTTTTAAATGAGTATAAAATTTTTGTGTTATTTTTTCAGCTACTTTAATATCTTGTTCTTTATCTTTAGAACCGCAATTTATAAGAAATAAAGTAAGAAATATTAGAATATATTTTTTCATTTTATAATGCAGCAATATTTTTAAGTTTGGCAGCTTTAATGAGATGGTCAATGGTGTAGAAGATATTATTTTTATCTTTTTCTGGCAGTTGCTCAATACCCTGCAAACATTGAAGATTCTTTTTATCCAAAGTCATATTGTCGGATTTGCCCAATAAATAATCCAAAGTTACCTCCAAAGCATCCGCTAATTTAGAAGCCACTTCAATAGAGGGCTGAATCTCTTCACGTTCATATCTTCCGACAATTGAAACAGAAGTTCCAATCTTTTTGGCAAGGTCATTTTGTGACCACTTAAGTTGCTTCCTTACTAATATAATTTTTTCTCCAAAATTCGGTTTTTCAAACCGACTTTTCCAGGTCCGGTTCTATTTTAAAAGCTTCCCATGTACCGTAAAGTAAGGTTGGAAAGTACACCATTAGGGGTAATTGTAACGGGATCTGTAAAGCCTGAATCTCTGTAGTATCTGTTGATCGAGAATCGGATCCTGTCATTTACATTTAAGGTTACAAATCCTGATATAGCCGTATTGCTGTCAAAAACAGTTGCCCCGCTCGGAAACCCGTACGCAGTCCGTAGATTAGGAACAGGTTCTGCACCATTTACCAAAACGATCCCTTCGTAGGCATCTCTTGCAGCATTTACGCCATTATTCACACTATGAAGTGAAATGACAGCCTGTACATGATAGGTTCCGGCTTTTTTTACAACCAGTTCTCCTGAGGCATTGATCTCAAAGTTACCTGTATCATTAGCGATAAGAGTATTACTGTCAAAACCAAGGGTTCTTAAATTAGTTGATGCAGAAGTCAGTGCTCCTTCATCAAATGCATTCTTACAACTTACATAAGTAATGGTTTTATCTTTTGTCATCTTATTCATAGAAAAAAAAGGAATCCACGTATTACTTGTATTATTCCACCAGTAAAATCCTCTTTCAATAGTCTCAGTCAGTGTATTTTCAAAATCAAGAAAAACCAGTAACCCATGCTCTTTTGCATTCGTTACATTCAGCGAGGTTACTCTGGGAATAATCACTCCCTCATTGCTCAAAGGATTATCTTTATCAGCCGTCTTAATTTCCAGTGTGGTTTTGGGTGTATTGGTTTTAACCCCTATCTGCGAGCTCAAAAAACCAAAACAGAAGAAATTACCAGTTATAAGTAAAGTTGAAATTATATTTTTCATAATCATTAATCTAAATAAGATAAGGTTAAGGTATAAGCTGATTCTGGTCCAACCGAAGTATTACAAAGAGCCGTTCTCCTTGTTTGTACGGAGACTCTCTGTCCTTTGGTTAATGTGATTATATCAGAAATAGTATGATTTGTGCTTCTTTTAGCATTATCAGCTGCAGGCAAAGGGGTTTTGGATATGAGCGCCGGTGAGGCTGCATTATCAATAAAGATTCCAACTTCTGTTGGAGTTGCAGTAATATCTCCCAAATCTTTATAGACTCCGCCTGTGAAGAATAATGAATAACTTCCGGTTTTTCCAATAATAATATCACCGTTCTGTAATGTATAATTCGCGTCCGGTGCTTCCAATGCGGTAAATGTAGTTTTAAACCAGGCATTGGTATTCGTTGCCCCACCTGATATTATCGGAAATCCGCTTCCCGAAGCAAGCGTTTTAAAAAGATTTTTTCCTAAAATTTTGGTCTGGAAGATATACTGCCATAATTTTTTGTTATCATCCCAAAAATAATAGCCCTCGAAACCAGCCGCACCAGTCCCTGCATTATCTAAAAACACTAACATCGCATTCTGATTCTGCACAGGATCAGCAGCTGAAAAACGGCTGACGGTAGGAAATAATATACCTGCGGAGTTTTCCGGAGTATCAGGATTTTTTGCACGAATATCCAATAAAGACTGTGGAGTACTTGTATTTATACCTACGCCATTTTGAGCAGATAGGCTTCCTAAGGATAGGATTAAAAAAAATATATTTATCTTTTTCATAGTATTAAGCATTAATTTAGTCATTCAGGTAGGTCATGGTAATACAATTGGTGCCATACCCTGTATAAACAGTGCTTCCTGTTTCCGTAGTCTTTTGTATAGTCACTCTTATCACATCATTCTGAGCCAATTCTAAAATTCCACTAAGGGCAACACTTGTTGCTGTTGTTCCTTCATTAGTTAAAGAATTAGAAGTTGTAAGAACGGTTGTTCCATTCTTTTTAATTCTGTAAGTATAGATTGCCCTGTTCTCGTTTACAGTGCCTACTGCCTTTTTTAAGGCTGAATTAAAGCTTACCAAATAGGTTCCGCTCTTCCCTACAGTAATCTGATTACCAGAAACAGAAAAGCCAGTAGCATCAAAAGCTTTTAATGTACTGAATTGTACATTGTTTTCTGTATTCCCAGACGCAGAATATCCGCTTCCGGTTATCACATAAATAGCATCATCATAGAGACGATTAAAATTACTAAGAAAAGAAACCCAGCTTACGCCATCCCAATAATAGAAACCATCTGGAAGCGTGGCGTGCTGAGTTAAAAAAACAGTGTGTCCTTTTGCCTGGGCAGCGGGAAATAATTTTACCTTGGGAATTAAAATTCCATCCGTTCCCGTAGGAGATGAAATACTCGTCGGTTCTACATGAAGGCTTGCTGCAGGAGCATCAGTCCTTATGCCTACTTGGGCTTTAATACTGAGGAGACCCACAAGAAAAGTAATAGGTAGTATTAGTTTTTCCATAATTATCTTTGTGATTAATTCAATTCAGAACATATGCTTGACATATATTAAAATATCTATTCTATTATTTAAAATAAAAATTAACACATTAGATATGGCAAACAATCAAATATAATAAAAAAAATACATAAACAAAACAATTATTTAAACATCTAACAACATATATTCATTATTATTACACATTAACAAAAAAGAATAATAAATAACAATTATATTTAGTTCTCTTTAAAAATATCTTCAATTTTCTAATTAATTCTATTATGCTTGATCATGGATGAAAAAAAATAATTATTTTAGTATAACCAAAACTAAATATTATTTACCATGAAAATTATTATCTTCAATATCAAATCAGGTATTTGTGTTTAAAGTTCAAATTAGAAATTGAATCAAATTCCCCAACATACACATACTGGAAGTGAATTGCATTTATAAGTGCGACAGATTCTTTATATGCTTGTTATACAGCTACAGAATGTATATCGGTCTGATTTGTATTTACTGATCAGCTAAAAAATAGCCAGCATTGTACAATGCACAAGAAACTTCCGGAACCTTATTATTGATATAGTTATGTATACAATTCCCATGTCTTATGGTTATAAGTTCATCATTAGGTATAATTAAAAACCATATCTAATGTTGTAATAATTTATTCTTAGTAACCAGAATACCAAAAATAAATAATTAATCCAAAAACTAAAACAATGAAACACCAAACCATTAATGAAAATGCTAATGACCATTTTGACATTCAGCAAAATCAATTCAAAAATGTAGTGTCTATTTTTAAGACTGTAAGCCAAACCTTCCCAGAGAAATTAGCTTTAATTTCTGAAAATAGATCTCTTTCATATGAAGAACTGGATCGTCGGTCCGACGAGCTTGCAGGGCATCTGCTTTCCTTACAGTTGAGAAAAGGAACGTCTATAGCAATCTGCATGCCCCAATCCATGGAAAGAATCATATCTTTCTTAGCTGTACTCAAAATAGGGGCTGCTTATATTCCTATCGATGGGCAATTACCTGAAAACAGGATTAAAATGATGATAGAGGATTCTCAAACAGAGCTTATTATCTCAGAAAATACATATATCGAAAAGTTTTCAGAAACGGTTGCCGGATTGATGAATATGGATGAATGGAAACGTAAGCCTATAGAATTAGATATTCAAATAATGAATCCTGCAGATATAAATCCGATGCAAACAGCATATATCATTTATACTTCCGGAAGTACAGGAGTGCCAAAAGGTGTTGAAATTCACCATGAAGCATTTTATACCTTCATACAGGCCTTCACAGAATTATGGGGTTTCTCCAGCAAAGACAGAACTCTTCAGTTCAGCTCCGTAGGCTTTGATGTCTCTATCATTGATATCTGGATACCTTTATTAACCGGTGCAACTATAGTTTTGTATCCGGACAATAGAATTATAGGAAAACCTTTGCTAGATTTCATTATTGACCATAAAATTGATACCGTTCCGTATCTTCCTCCTGCTGTACTAAGCACACTTCCGACCGATCTGCCTATCGGATCTCTGCATACTTTATCAATTGCAGGTGAGACCCCGTCGGAACAAGCAGTAAAAAACTGGTGCAGCCGTGTCAGGCTAATTAATGTCTATGGACCCACGGAAACTACAGTGAGTGTTGTGAGCCATCAGTTTCAAGAAGAAGAGGCAAACCCTCATCTTATAGGAAAGCCCATGAGTAGCGCCCAGATATACATATTGGATAAAAATCTTAAACAAATAAACCAAAATATCACTGGAGAAATTTATATCGGGGGAAAACAATTAGCAAAAGGTTATATAAATAGGCCTGTGGAAACTGCTGATGCTTTTATTGATGCGCCGGAATGGATGAAAGCAATTCATGGGAAAGAATACCGCTTGTATAAATCAGGTGACCGTGCATTTTGGAGAGAGGATGGCAATATTGAATTTGTAGGAAGATTGGATGACCAGGTTAAGTTAAGAGGCTTCAGAATTGAGCTAAAAGAAATTGAACATCACATAGGACAGCTTGCACAAGTTGCAAATGCAGCCGTAAAAGTCCACCGTCCGGAACAGGGATTGCCCATGCTTGTCGCTTTTCTTGAGCTTTACGATACTGACAAGGAAAATATAACACTTGAGGATATACGGGGAAGATTAAAGCAAAGCCTTCCTACCTATATGCTTCCCGAAAAAATTGTTCTTTATGATAAACTTCCACTGACATTAACAGGGAAAATTGATAAAAGCAAATTGCATATTCCGCTACAGCAAGTAACTAAAAAGGCCAAGGAAAAGGTTAACGCTTCAGATCTTAAACAGGAGATGACCGAAATCTGGATGGATCTGTTGAACTTGGATGACATTGACGAAAATGACAACTTCTTTGAGCTGGGAGGGCATTCTTTGATGTTAGCCCAAATGCACGATCGCCTGCCATTCAATGTTCGTAAAAAAATCTCATTACCTGAATTGTATCGGTTCCCAACAATTAATCTCTTTATAAGAGAAGCTCAAAACCGTTTGACTCAGAATGAAGTGACGCAACAGCAAAAGGCTCGCTTGGTAGAAGAGCAATTATTAAAAGATTCTGAACTGCCCTTTGATTTTAAAATTACAGAACAGTCCGATCCGCAGGTGCTAGCCAATCCTTCTAGGATCTTTCTAACAGGGGTTACCGGATTTGTTGGCTCCCACCTTTTAGAAGAACTTATTCCCCAAAACCCTAATGCTATCATATACTGCCTTGTGCGTGCTGAAAATGAGATATTAGGTCTAGAACGGATTAAAAGTACATTTTTAAAATTCAAATTGGTATGGAAAACAGCGTACAAAGACAGAATAAAAATCGTGCTGGGAGATCTCACAAAGTCTAATCTTGGAATTGATGAAAATTTATACCAAGAATTGCAAAAGGACATAGAAGTCATTTATCATATGGGTAGTGATGTAAGTTATGTTCAGCCATATGAGCACATCAAAAAACCAAATGTAGATGGCATGGCCAATATACTGCATCTGGCGGTGAATGGTAAAATTAAATTTCTTATTATTTCATCTTCAATGGGAGTTTACAGCTGGGGCAGAAGCTTTACAGGGAAAACCTGGATGACCGAAGATGAACCAATAGAACAGAATCTTCCTGCCGTCTGCCGTGATATGGGATATATAAGAAGTAAATGGGTAATGGAAAGCATGGCTTCCAAAGCTCGCGATAAAGGACTTCCTGTGATTAATTTCCGCTTAGGCTTTGTTGTTTGCCATGGAGAAACCGGAGCAACACCTTTAAACCAATGGTGGAGCTCTTTAATGCGTTCCTGCATTGAGTTGAAAGCATTTCCTTATGTAATGGGTCTGAAGGATGAAGTAGTTACCGTTGATTACGTTTGTAAAGCTATTGCCCATATTAGTCAAAAACCGGAAGCTTTAGGATTGAATTTTAATCTTAATCCTTTGCCCGAACATGATCTTTCACTTACAGATTTTTGTGTACGTATAAGCGACTACTGCGGTTTGGAAATGAAAGGTATAGACTTTCAAAAATGGTTTGAGCATTGGAGAAGAAATCAGGAATTGCCAATTTATTCCCTGCTCTACTTATTTACTGATGATGTTCATGAGGGCAAATCTCTCGTAGAATCCTATGAAAACACATATTACTTTAAAAGTGACAATACAGAACGTTTTTTAAAAGATTCGGATATCCGGCCTGCAGTTTTTAATAAGAAAGTAATAGAAGCTTATCTTCGTTTTATGAAGATGATTTAATTTATTGTAATTCTTAAAGTTGGTTATTATAGCAGATTCCGTTATCTGTATAATAGCCAACTTCTAATAGATTTCCCCCCAATATTGGTCAATTTTGAGATAATATGTGAATAATTTTGGCTATAATACATTGACTAACATATGATAAAAATTTATTATACATTTTTTCACACGCCTCTTTCAGACAAAATGTTTTATGAATATATAAATTTGTTACCTGAAACTATGCAAAAAAAAATTTCCAAATATAAAAGATGGCAAGACAAGCAAGCCGCCCTTTTCGGAAAGCTATTACTAAAAAAAGCGATAATAGACCTATGCCTTCCAGTTACATTGGACAATATTAAGTTTACAGACTATAGCAGGCCTTTTCTAAATGCTCTTATTGATTTCAATATATCTCATACCTCGGGATGCGCAATGTGTGCTTTGACAAAAAAGGGGAAAATAGGACTAGATATAGAGGCGGTGACGAAATTAGATGTATCCCAATTTGAGAAGTACTTTTCAAAGGCTGAGTGGGATGAAATTATGAATATGTCCGCTCCTACAGATCAGTTTTTCCATTTTTGGACAAAAAAAGAATCTGTCATAAAAGCTAATGGGAAAGGACTAAACATACCTCTGTGCAATTTTGAAGTTATCCAAAATTCTGTATTACTTGGAAAAAACAAGTGGCAGATAACAACATTAGATATGAAGGAAAAAATGTATAAAGCTCATATTGCCTATAATAAAAAACAACCTATCGAAATGATTGCGATAGATTTCTTTAGCAACAGAGGTCTATAGGTCGAGATCGAATAAAATATAAATATTATGAAAATTATTGTGAAAGTTCTTTTTCTTGTTTTTGCTTGTTTAATATTGTCTGCATGTCCTGGAAGCTCCTATACTCGATATAAGTTGATAGGATCTAACATTGATATTCCGACTGATTATGAAAGAATTGTTTTAAATAAATCTGATACTATTTTTGCACAAGTCGGGGTACTACATCAGTATATCAACGATAAAAAAACATATTTAATTGTTAAATTCAAAGAATCTCCTGATGTAGAGCTTAATGTTGTCTCAACAAAATTTGGAAATTTAAAATCAGACGCTCAATTCAAATATATATATAAAACAGAAATTAGATCTCAGAAAAAAAGTGATACTGTAATAATATCATATGGCACAAACAGATTTTATTTTACTCCACAATAACGCAAAATGTGAGAAAAGGCCCCGTTACTTTGACAAAAGCCTACATCGAGTCGATTTTTCAAGCGGATTGGGTAAAACAAAAGAGGATCAGTCTGATCCTCCTTATTTATTTAATTCTATTCTTGACAATTTTAGCAATCTTCAAAATATCCAGTCTCCCAAACTTTAATCCAAAATGCTCGTCTCACTACATTAACCCAACGCTTTCCCATTCCATTGCATGGTTGAGGGTATTCTTCTTTACCCCAAAATTTCCCCATTGGAACCATTGGTGGATCATCTTCATTAATCCCGGCAGGATTGCCATCAACAATGTCTAGGATATTGAAATTTGCATTTCCGCGATCCTTAAAAAGTGAAAATTTATTCATCAATTGAGGCTCAAAATTACCAGCAGCAATCATCTGATAAATAGAATCATCCAACATGTAATCATTATTTGCACTCAGTAAATAATAGCCATCATCGGAGATCTTAAAAACATGGTTTCCGATTTGAAGAAGACCAGCGTGGTTAAAAGTGAACTTTTCTGGGTTTACGTTCTTGTCAAAATCAGTACTGTTTAATGGTTGAAAATTATACTGCCCAAAAAGGTCAAGTACTTCATCAAGGCCATGGTTTGTGATATAATTTATGTAGGCCTCAACTTGAGTTTCATCTTGAAACATTAGATAGCCTCTATCACTGACCTTTAAAGTCATTTGATCTGTTTTAGCTTCTATCTTTGCTAATTGCCCTTCCTCTGATAAAGACTCAGTACTTGTTAAATTCTCCTGTTCACAAGAAATGATCATTACACAGCACAGTAATACTGTTGCCAGTTCTCTTAAAGTTTTCATAAAATTAGTTTTTTGGTTAACAAGATTAAAATTAAAGAAATTATTTCACTTACAAAAGAAAAACAAATTATATATGACTATAGCACTTATAGTTACAGCTGATACCGGGATAAAAAAACAAGCTTGTATTTATCGTTGTGGTATTTGGCCTTAGCCGTAAGTTGGAAACCACCCCCTTTGGAAACTATACTTCTTTCTTGGTAGTCCAATCTCATGCTCCTGTGGATAAGGTGCCCGAACAGTCATACTCACATCTTCTTTAATCCGTTCCTGCGTTTCATACCGTTTCTCTTCATCGTGAGCGTACCTTGGATCAGCAATGAAGGGCATCTTTGCCATTTTTGTAATGGTAATTGTAGGAAAGTGGAAATCAACTTCCACAATCCCTAAAAGCAGATAGCAACCGCCATAAATCCCGGATCAACAAGATGAATTCGAAACTTCGGAAGTTGATTTGCCAGCGAAATGGTGTACATGTTAAGTGCAGCTTCTGATACTGCATACACCATAAATAGATTGGCGTTTTCGAAATATTTCCATTTGTCATCACTATGAAGCGTCAATGAGCCGATACTTGAACTGATGTTAATAATTTGCGGCTCCCTAGATTTTTCTAACAGCTCTGTAAACGCCTGAATGACTCTTAAAGTTCCGTATAAATTAGTGTTTAAGACGTTTTCGAATTCGGAAACTGTTGCTGTCAAAGCATCTTGCGGCATATTTCCTGTAATACCTACATTATTTAATACATCTAATTCATCTGTTTTTTTGGCAAGTTCAATCCGGGCATTTTTTACAGATTCGTCACTGGTAATATCAATCTGCACAATTTCGGCGTTGGTCAATCCTTCTGATCTTAATTGTTCCAAGGCTTATGAATCCCTTTCCAAACTGCGACATCCGAGATACACATAGAATCCCTTTTGTAAAAGTTGTTGAGCTGTAGCGAAACCAATTCCTTTATTGGCTCCGGTAATGAATACTTTTTTATGGGACAAATTTGTTTCATGAAGTATCATAGCATTTTGAAAAAATTGTGACAATCTCTCCATTATACTAAGATTTATAGATAAATTCGAAAGAAGGATTCCGAAAATAAAATTGTAATTTTTTTTCATGTAAAGCTATTAGAGAACAGATTTTTCGCTTTGGAACACAAATTTAATTATTAAGATTATACGCTCACTATAGGTACTTCACTATCGGGTGGAATAAATATTTAAATCATTGATTATCAATATTAAAATCTTTATATTTTTCCGGAAACAATATATTGTTTCCGGAAAATGAATACATAAAACCTTTTATGGTTAGCAAATTATTGGTATATTTATACTATCAATTTAGAATGCTCATTAATAATCAATTATAACAGCATCTTCTACTTAGATAATCATCAAACTAATATATTATGAAAAAGACTTTTTTACTCGTGTGTTCACTAGGGTTTTCAGGACTGTATTTCGCCCAAATAGGGATCAATACAGCAGCGCCAACTGCAACATTGGACGTAGTTGGAAAGCCTACAATCGCTACAACTGTTGATGGAATTCTACCTCCACGCATAACAGGTGATCAATTACAGGCAAAAGATGCCATCTACACAACTTCGCAGAATGGAGTGATTGTTTATATTACTTCTGCTGTCACAACTCCGTCCCCTAAAACAGTAAATATTACCGCTCCGGGTTTCTATTATTATGATGCACCAAACAGCTCTTGGCTATCTTTAAAAGGTAGCGGCCAGGCCGGCGGAACGGGAACTGCTTTATATGCAAGCAGAGACGGCGCCTGGTCATTAGCCAACTTAGGCATTGCAGGCACCAATTGGAATAAAATCAGCTTAACTTCTACAGATACAATCTCAGGGGTTGCTTCATTAATCAATAATGGAGTGTACACTGCTCCAAAACCGGGATTGTATGAAATTAAATATGATGTTCAGCTGGAAGGTGGTGTAGATTTAAATATTTTAGGTGGAAAAAGCCTGGGCATTATAAAAAACGGAGTCACTGTAATAGACCGCAAGATTTTTGATGCGGTAAGAGTATCCTTATTAAATATAACATTGGCAGCTGTTCCGGTTACCTCTACTACCCTAACTACGGTAGTCCAACTTAACACTGGTGACACTTTAACTTTTGCTGTTGAAACCGGAGGTGTAAATTTAGGATTATTAACGGACGGTAAAGTATCTGTAAATGTTTATAAAATCTCGGAATAACATCTGGATCGTGTTGAACGACATAGAATTTTAGTAGAATATGAATTTTAAGCACATCCATATTGGAAATTTAATCAGACAAAAAGTTGAAGAAAGTGAAATAGACCAAGATCGAATCTGTAAATTCCTCAGCTGCAATGAAGTCGATGTACAAAAAATGTACAATGCCCAAAGCCTCGATTGTGATATCCTTCTCAGGTGGAGTAAATTATTAGAGTATGATTTTTTCAGAATATATTCTCAGCATTTAATTCTATTTGCACCTCCACAAAATGCAAGATTGAATAACACTAAAACAGCAATTAAATCGGAGCTTCCGGAGTTTAAAAAAAATATTTATACTGTTGAAATCATAAATTTCATCATCGAACAAATTACTTCCGGCCTGAAAACTAGAACTCAGGTTATGGAGCAATATAATATTCCTAGATCTACACTGTATCGATGGCTAATAAAATTTCAAAATGTAGAAGCTGATTTTATCAATTAACAATAATTATCACTTAATATAATATGATACCGAATTATAAATTGATCTTTACAGATATTCTAGACCAAAAATACCCTCACAAGAAAGAATACTGTAAAAATATATTGAACAAGACCGAAATTAATGAATTTGATGTTATCAAGCTTACCCACATAATTTTTGGAAACAAGTCAAAAGTCCCAACAATCAACCAAAAATTTAAAGCATATAATAAGTCCACTATTCTAGAAATTTTGCGTTACCAAACACAAAACAACTTAAACAACTCACAAACAGCTAATCATTTTAATCTGAGTAGAAACACAGTCTCCAAGTGGAGAAAACACTTTGAAACAAATTAATTCGAGAATTACCTCAATGTAATATTGAACGTACAACGATTCTAGAAACACAAACTAAGACCAGATATACTGGTCTTTTATGTTTTCATCATGAAATAATAAAGAGGCTCCTGCTGAAACAGGAAACCTCTAATTTATGTTGAACCTTATCTAAGGCACTGCCACCCCAAGTACTAAGCTGGATATTAATGGGAAAATCAGAATAGCAGATGGTACTCAGGGGGATGGAAAATTCTGACCTCTGATGCCAACGGAATCGTTACAAGGCAGGCAGTACTACTGAGTTCAGAGTATTAGACCCAGCTGATTTAGCGGGTACTTTTCCAAGATGGATTTATTTTGATTTTATTACCAGCTCGGGCTCTGCTGAATTCCCACGCTATGGCGGAAGTAATTATGGCCCTCATGTAATTCCTGTCATTAGTACCTTTCAGGTAGCAGCTAAAGTTAGCCAGGTTGCTATCGTTCACCAGGATAATACGGTAATACGCCCAAGGTTTCATGGTTTTGCTGCTTATGGAAGAATATCCTATCTAGGCCCGATTCTTGCGTAAAAATGTAAGTATTGACATGGCAAATGATATAGTTACCAAATACAAAGTAAGCTAAACAACTCACAAATCGCTAATCATTTTTAATCTGAGTAGAAATACAATCTCCAAGTGGAACAAACAGTTGGAAACACATTAATTCGGGAATAGTCTCAATGCAATATTGAACGTTCATGATTCTACAAACATAAATAAAAGGCTGTCTCACTTCTGAGACTGCCTCTTGTCATTTCTCTAGAGCAACAGTTAACTGGCGGTTAATGTATTTTAGCGTAAATCTTGCATAATTCAACAACATTGCTGGCACCAAGCTTCCGGAAAATTTTCTTTTTAAACGTACTGATTGTCGTGATCTGAAGATCCAGTATATTCGATATTTCCAGATTACCATAACCGTTGGCAAGAAGCTCAAAAATCTGGAATTCGCGAGCTGTAAGAGCTTGTACTCCTTTTTTTTCTTCTTTACTGTTTATAAGTACAGGAATGAGTTCGGCAGGATAGTAATAACCCGTATTCAAAATGGTGTGAACTGCGTGCTTAAGATCAATTTCACTGCACTGCTTATTCAAGTATCCTTCAGCTCCCTTCCTGATATATTGAAGGGCAATATCCTGGTCATATCCTGAAAAGATAAGTATCCGTATGCTGGGTTGTAAATGCTTAATTTCCGGTATCATCTCGGTTAACGTAGTTCCTGGCATATTGATATCCAGGAGAATAAGGCGGTAATTATTATCTTGCAGCATTTCTTTTACAGCATCATAATCAGCAGCCAGATCAACTTCAATGTCAGGATATTCCGAATTTAATACTGCTTTTGTTCCCAAACGCACGACAGCGTGGTCATCAGCAATGAGAATTTTTCCTTTCATAAATCAATTAGTTTTTATTCTTCAAGTGTATTTCAACGACGGTTCCTTTAGGCGTATTTTTTGTGAAATGTATTTCAGCATTAATTTTTTTGATGAGGTGTATAACCATATGAAGACCAAGACCAGAATCTTTGGCTTGCGTTTTTTTATCATCACTATTCTGGTAGATAGCGTTATAATACTGGAGCTGTTTCTCGGTCATTCCATTTCCGGTATCTGCTATTTTTAATACAATATTTTCCTCAGTCTGCTCAGAAGACATTGTAATAGTACTATTGCTGGAGTATTTGACGGCATTATCAATGATATTGTGAATAATACAAGCGATTATACCCTTATTGACAAAGTACCGGATATCATTTTTATTAAGAATTTCGATGTGGTTATTTTTTTTCTTTGCTATAGTATCAAATAGCCTTTGCTTGGATTCAAGTACCTCATTCAGTAAAAGCCCGGTTTCTTCAAATATTTGGTTGGTTGCATATAAATTATTGTATTCTTTCAAGTTTAATGTAAATTTATACAATTCTTCAGAGGTTTGGTGAATTCCTTCAAAATATTCTTTCTGAACCTGCGTATCTTCTTCTTTACTTAATTTTTCAGCCAGGATTGCAATAAACCTGACAGGTGTGGTAATATCATGATTAACTGCTTCTAAAAAATTTTTCTGATATTCAGATTCCTTCTGGATTCGTTTTTTTGCGTTTTCCAGATTCTGAGAAGTCTCCTGAAGCTCTATGCTCATATGGGATACTGTTCTTTTAAGGACTTTATTTTTTTTCCTTATAAATTTTGTAGTCTTTAGGATGATAAGTATCACTATTAAAGATAAAATTAAAAACAGGACGATCTTAAAAAATTTCGTCTGGTAGAAAAGGGGTTTAATTTCAAAAGTTATCGTTTGATACTCATATTCGCCGTTGGGAGATAGTAAAACTCTGATTCTTAAGGTGTATTTTCCCGGATCGAAGCTTCTTAAGGTATATTTTCTTTGATTTCCGGATTCTACTTTTTCCCATTTCTGATCGGGGTTATCTATTTGGGCTTCGATTATAAGGTTTGAAGGATCTGCATAATAAGGAAGGTCAATAAAAATCTCCGCTGATTTATAATCATTTTCCAAAACGATATTTTGATGAAAAGGAGTAATTTTCTTCCCGCCGATTTTCATGCGCTCTATAAAGATGGTGTTTTTTTCAGGATAGTAAGTGCGGACCTGCGCCGGATTAAAAAAAACAAACCCTTCCATGGAAGGAAAAACCATTTCTTTGTTGGGAAGCAGATGCGCATTGGGTACAGAACCTCCGTTGAATTCATTGGTTAATAAGCCGTCACTTTTAGTGAAACGATAATATAAAGCACGGGAATTGTTCTTAACAGACTTTAAAAGCTGAAGCTTTGGTACTTTGAAAAGTCCGTTATTGGAAGATATCCAGTAATACCCGGAAGAATCATCCAGAATATGATGTGCGGATCCCAAATAATGCTGCTCATCCAACGGCATTTTGAATAATTTCTTTCCGTTCAGCAGAAAAAAGCCGTCTTTATTTGTGGTGATCCACATATTTCCGTCCCTGGTTTTTACGATATTTTTTACGCTGATTTTTTTAATTAGCACAGTTTTTCCCGTATCTAAAGACGTTACATAAAGCCCATAAGTAGAACCTATTAAAAGGTCATTATTATTAAATTTAATAAAATCATTGATGATCCCTTGATATTGAAAACTGAATTTCGCTTTTTTAAGATTACTGTCTGAAAAAAGATGCAAAGAAGAATTTATAAAATCAGTTTCAGAAATACCATACAGGTCTGAGCTTTTGAAAAGGCCATTGAAACTTTTTCCTTTAAATAAAATAGTATCAGCTGTTGTAAAGCCTGAAGACTTATGCCTCCTTACAATCATATTTTGACGCTTATACATTATATTTTCATCGCCATCATACAGCATATAATATTTTTCATTGGAACCGAATGTATGTTCTTTAACTATTCCGTGTTTATCATATTCGTAACCGAGTGCATCAATAATCGTATTTTTACTGAAGGGTAGAGAAGAATAACTCACGTCATCAACAAATGGAATTTTTTTCTGGGATGTATGAAATTGTGTTAATTGAATAACATTCAAACCTTTAACGGAACTCCCGATATAAAGCCTGCTGTATTTATCATCATAAAGCATACATCTGAACCGGTAATTTCCAAAGTTTGCGTAGTGGGTTAAAAGCTGAAGTGCAGGTTCATTCCTATGATAGTCTACCAGATAAATATGGTCGTTGTGTACAATAAGAGTCTGATCTGTAAGCTGTTGCCAGTATATTTTTGTGTTCGGATCATTAAAGAGGGGGGGCGTTTTTCCTGAGATGATATTCCCTCTGAAAATTCGGTGTATTTTCCTGTTTTTAGGATCCGTGATATAAAGCGTATCATTATGCAGGAAAATAGTATAAGTGTCAGATTTACCCAACGAAAGTAAAAGTTTCTTCTGCGTTTTATGATTTGTGTAAGTAACCGTACGATGGGATATAATATAATCTCCTGAAACTGTTTTTACTAAATAATTAAAATCTGAAAATAGTTCATTATCTGTGGTTCTCAGCCATTGCGAACCGGCTTGGTAAAAAAGTCTGCCGGTAGTATCCGGATCTTTTTTTTTAATAGCTTTTGGATTCCTTTTATGGATCAGGATTTTATTTTCTTCGTAACCATTGTACACCATAATATTGTCCTGCTGGATATCACCGTAAAATCCTCCAAAATGGAAGTTATTAACAGGTAGATTTCGGTAAGTAAGAAAATCGGCACCGTCATACCGGACAATCCCATTGTCTGTAGAAAGCCAGATGAACCCGTATTTATCCTTGACGATGTCTTTAACGCTGTTCTGGGGAAGGCCATTATCCATTGTAAACCATGAGGACCTATTTTGGGACGGAACCTGAACAATAATAAAAAAAAAGATAAACACCCACCTATTCATGCAAAATTTTTAAATCTGTTTTTTCTAATCTTTTTGCAAATATATTCTAAAAAAGGTAGAATAACTTCTACGTGGTAGCAAAGGTTATCGTATGGTTTTTATTTCCTATGATGATGAGTAGGATATATATTTGCGAAAGCTTTTGGCTGTTGCAATGATAATGGGAATCCAGATTAATTGTGCAATGTTTATGTATCATATCAAAACGGATTATTTATGATTTTTCCACTTTTATTATTAACACAAATTTAAACTTGAACAAAATAATTAATGTGATTGTGCATAAACTATAACTATCAGGAAGTAATCAAAAATCTAATAATTACTATATACATGATGAAAATCCAACTACGTTTTTTTGCTATTTTACTAATGGGAATTACAGCACAGGCCCAAGTAGGAATAAATACAGCCACTCCAAATCCCTCCGCTTTACTGGATCTGAATTCTTCGAATAAAGGATTGCTTTTACCACGCGTGACTTTGCTTTCAACCTCAGATATAGTAACAATACCCAATCCGGCTAAAGGTCTTATGGTATATGCCACACAGGACATGGGAACAGGAAATACTGCCATACAGAAAGATACTTTGTATAAATTTGACGGCGTACGCTGGAAAGCTCTTACCACCCGCGAAAAGCTTCTTTCAACCGACATGCCCAGAATTGTAGCCGTAGGACGCAAAACTACGGAAGAAGGATGTGTAGGGCTTACCAACGGCTTCTTTAACCTGAGCCAGAGAAGCAATCCGGCTCTCATATCAGCAAGAGGCGCATTAACAGCACCACAAGATGGATATTATATGTTTTCGGTAAGGCTCACCGAGCTAATGCCGGCTTCCGGCCAGGACTTGGAGCTAGGTCCGTATATACACGCTGCAAACCTTGCTACCTATAGTTATAAATACAGAGGAAATGGAAATCAAGCTCAAATTGCCGCTATATTAGGTACGGTGTACTTAACACAAGGACAAACGACTTCTGATTTCCAATGGTTCCTGGGAAATAATACCTGTACTTCAGCCAACCGTATTCAGGGACAGGAGGTAATATGGGAATATTTAGGAAATCCATTATAATATTGTTAATGATTATAAATATGAAAAAAATATTTTTTTGTGCACTGGTTCTTTTTCTAACCAATGAGAATGTAGAAGGACAAGTGGGTATAGGTACTGTTTCTCCGGCGGAATCATCTATTCTGGAATTATCTTCTTTAAATAAAGGTTTATTAATAACCAGGGTTCCCTTGACTTCAAAAACTGATATTACAACCGTTCCGAATCCCGTTAAAGGGATGCTGGTTTTATCCTCTCAAACCTTAGGAACTGGTGAAAATGCAGTATACGAAGGGCAGTTATACAAATTTAATGGAACCGGTTGGGACGAAATGGTAGAAGAAGGGCAGATTGCAAGTGGAAGCTTATACCCGGAACTGGTCGCAGTGGGGAGTAAGACAACCAATACTACGACTTGTACGGGTGCTACTCTGGGCAATTTTCAATTAAACAGCCTTAAAAATATAAAAGCAACGATTAATGCTAATGGATCGATCAAGGCACATAAAACAGGCTATTATATCTGGAGTATAAGTCTTAAACAATACATGTTGCAATCTGCTTACAGCCCGTTCCTCCTTCCGGGATTGCTTAATTATGCCTTTCGTGAGGGAACCACAACAACCAGGGCATGGCAGACGACCGTATTTACGGGATCCGTGTATTTACAGCAGGACCAGGTTTCGGATGGATTTCAATGGAATTTGGGCGGGACTTGTGCAGCCTTGGACAGGATAGGTGAGCAGTTGGTTGTTTGGCAGTATATAGGACAATAATTTAACATTAATAAAATGAAAAGAAAAATAATTTGTTTCATCATAAGTTTTGTAATGATTGCCATAGAAGGGCAAATTGGAATAGGAACAGCTAACCCAAACTCTTCTTCCGTACTTGAACTTTCTTCCGACAATAAAGCGTTATTATTACCCCGCGTCTCCCTTATATCGACCCTTGATGTAAGCACCATCGCCAATCCGGTAAAAGGGTTGCTTATTTACAATCTTTCGGATTCAGGCAGCGGAGATTCCAGAGTATACAAAGACCTGGTTTATTTATACAATGGTGCATCCTGGGAAGCTCTGATGGATTATAAACTGGCAATGGGTACCATCAATCTGCCGGTATTGTATTCAAGAGGACGAAAAACAACAACTACCACATGTACAGGACTGGCTGGGGAAAATTTTAATCTGAATATAAGAGACAGCAATATGGGGCCTACCGGAATTATTACAGCAGATAAGGCCGGTTTCTATAAGTTCACAGTTCGCATTGTTCAATATTTTCAGTTGGAGTTCGGTCCGCTTCTGTATACCCCTGCAGGTGCGTTTAGCTATAATTTTCGTGGAGCTGCAGGATACCAGGATAGGGTAGCAACAACATCCGGAATGATCTATTTACAGGCTGGTCAATCAGCTGGCAACATGTTCTGGGGGTTAGGGGGAAACAATACTTGCAATTCAACTCACAGAATTAAGGAACAGGAAGTAATCTGGACTTATCTCGGAGACCTGTGATAAAGTCTAAAAATAAAAAATATCACGGTTTTCTATAACCATGTAAATAAAACCCCTCAGTTTCACAATAATTAAGAATCTTGATTAAAAAATTATTAGTATTAATCAGAATTCATCAGCACAACAGGCGTATATTCTAATAACACAAAATGACATAAGCGTTGCTATACAGCAGCGCTTGTTTTCAATTAATACTATTGATCCTTCATAAAATCCGTTGTATATCTCCTATAGGATGGGAGCACTGTCATAAAGATAATGATCTGGTCGGTTACTTTGGAAACAAACGGTATGTGCAATTCTTAACGACGATACTACGACGAAGAATATTAACGTGTTAAATACGATGACACTTATGAATAAAAAAATCTTTTTTTATTTGATAAAACTATCCATAAAAGATGCTTTCAAAATTATTACCTTTTATGCTAGTGAAACGAACAAAGCATACTCCGGCTCTTTAAACGCATGAAAAAAAGAAACGGAAAATAAAATTAGAAATGATTACAGAGTGAGACGAAACAGCACCTCCTCACATTCCGAATAAATCAGAAAAAAATCAAGGTAACGATATACTTGAATATACCTTTGTATAGAGAGTTTTTGGAACGGGTTTATTATATGATAACCCAAGCGAAATTGTGATATATGACATTTTCTTGTGAATTAAACCATTTGGTATATTCAAGTATATCGTTGACCATAAATGTATTTTTAAATCTTTAAACCTACAGTATGTTAAATGGATGAACAGGCTTTTTACTTGCTATTCGGTGGGTAGAAAATGTTACTTTCAATTACTCACTTTAATTTTGATTTTATTTCTCAACCAGCGGAGATAGAGGGACTCGAACCCCCGGTCCCTTTTGTGATAATATCTATTAAATGATAAAAAAGCGAGTTACACTCTTTGAATGCGTCTAATATGGATAAATTTTATACGTAGGATTTAATATAAAATACATGTGCATTATCATCTTCCTCCTCAAGTTCATCGTCTATAAAAACTGCTTTCCAGTTTTCTTCTTCATTACAAAATTCCAATTCACAATATTCTTCACAGCAAGCATTCAAATCAAATATTTTAGTCATTGTAATAACAGCTATAGGATATAGAACTTCTTCATTTATCTCCCAAGCCAAGTCTATCACATTACCTTCTTCATACCGGTCAATAAATATCTGAAATTGCTTATATAGTTTGTTTTTCTTTTCTTCAATACTTTCATTACTTCCAATATAGATTCCAGTTCTTGCAAAATTTTCTTTAAAAAAATATTCTATTTCATTCCGCATTGTAGGAACAAATTCGCATTTTGGTATATCTTCAAAAATTTCGTTCCATATATCGCTGTCGCTTAATTCTACTATATCAACATATGCTCTATTCTCAACAAGCTTTTTAAGGAGAGTTATCTTTCCTTCATAAGTATCTATTTCATAAATTTCTTTGTTAATATGAAAATGGAGATGATAGTCAAGAATTTCAACTTTATAATTTTTACTTTTTAATCCAATATATTTCTCAAATGCAAATAAATATCCATCATACTTGGGTAATCCATACTTATCACTAATAACATTGAATATCTTCCTGGAGACTCCCTCTAGACCTGAATTTTTTAGCAAATCCAAAGCTTCTTCTTTTAAGATATTTAAAACCTCTCCTTCTCTTTCTATCTTTAATTCAATATACTTCCGGGAAAGATAACTTTTAAAATCCTTTAGGGTAAAGAAATAAGGATCAGTACTATGTGCTTCTCCTTTCATTGAATCCCATAGTTTTGGATCAATCTCATACCCAATACTAAAATTCGTTTTAGCATTCTTATCATTAATCTGACAGTATAGATTTTTATCACTGCCTTTTAAATAATACTTAATATTCATTTTTAATTA